>Ga0325402_1004236_pt1 | contig 13196 bp, 6 predicted proteins | sample PopdelMetagenome_22_FD_207212 | JGI IMG/M metagenome (GOLD analysis project Ga0325402, IMG submission 207212) | Populus deltoides microbial communities from Bellville, Georgia, United States - Xylem-PdKOR-R3 | ecosystem: Host-associated > Plants > Phyllosphere > Stem > Wood/Secondary xylem... | reverse complement strand
AAGGAAGAAGTCTGAAATAAAAGCAATTAAGAAAATTCAATGACAATTACAGGTTTTATTCTTAGCTTCTTTAAGAAGTAAAGGCACTCCAAAACTTGAACTTCTGCATAAATGATTAAAAAATAAATAAAGGTCATTTTTATGGTTACTTGGAATTATTACTCAATTTTTATAGTTTTTTTTTTAAGGCAATATAATTGCAGTGCCTCCAAGTTATAAACTATTGACTATTTTTATTTATTTGTAATATTACTATCAGAAAATTAATAAATAAAAACAAAAACACCGATAAAAAAATTCTATTAGTATCTTACGATGATCTTTACTGACTGAAAATATCGATAGCAAAATTATCTCGGTAGATACCAAATGAATAATAAAGAGTATTATAATGCGATTCAAAAAGACAACTCATATAGTGATATAATATTTTTACCGATATAGTGACCGATTGAGTTACTAACAGAATAATTATATCGGTAATGTTGTCGGTGATATTTAATTTATGACCTGGCGATCGACCAACCTCTTCTCCTCTCTCATTTTTTCTTTTTCCTTATGAAATTTTTCTGCAACAAACAATCACCCTCCCCTCTCAACACAATTCAACCTCCCACAACAAATTCGGCCATCACAACAATCAATTTATCAGCATCTGTGTTCTGATCAAATTTTATTGAGAATTCTTCATTTTAAATAAGCAAATCTACCCTTTTTTATTTGAACTCAACTTTAAAATGTTGGATTTTTATTTTTTTTTGCATAATTTTTGTAGTATATGTATTTTGTTTGGGAGTTTACTTGTTTTATAGTTTTTTCTCATACAAATTTATTATTTGTACATGTTAGGGTTTGTTTTAAATGTTGTAAAATTGTATTTGTTTGTTAATTTATTTTATTTTAATTAATTTTCTACTTTTGTTCAATATACTTTTAAATATATATATTTTTAAAATTTTATTGACGGGGTTACTGATGGCACAACTGTATCGGTATATTTTAGCGAGTTGTAAAAGACTTACTACAAATGTTACTATTATTAATGGGGGTTATTAACAAAACTGGACCATCGGTATATTTCAGAGAGTTAGAAAAGAATTACTATAAATGGCACTGCTACTGTTAACACACCAATGAAATTATAGAAGGTATTATGTTAGTGATATGTTATATTTACCGATAAATATACCAACGGAATAAAACAAGTAAAATTTTTTTAGCACACTTTGTTCATCTATAATTCTATTAATATATTTATTACTGATAGACTCACTAACAGTCCATAAATTACCAAGACAAGAGTGTTTTGATGGACTGTTTCTATATGTGAGTTTGTCAATAATATAAATACTGAAAAAAATTTCTATAAATAAAACTATTAAATATAATAATGTATGTATTTTAAGATCAAGGTTGTCAATTTTGTTCCATTTCGCCTGGAATAGCCGAAACATTTTATACCAATTCAAAAAACGAAACAAAACTGAACAATTTTATCTCATTTTAAATCTCGGTCCGTTCCAAATTTTTCGGTTAAATTTCGACCGGAATGTTCCGGATTCATTCCACATGTTCCTTTCTGGTTTTGAAAAGTCATTGAATCAAATTGAACTTGGTTCAATTTAATTAATTAAATCACCCAAATATAAAAAGCTTTTTTTCATTACTATTTTCAATGACAATGATATTAATTTTTTAAAATTAGATTTATCACTAATATATATGGTTTATATTCAAGGGCTATTTTTTTCATGTTTATACTTTGTAAGAATTTGAGCAAAATAAAGGATGTTTTAGATCTCATTAGTCTTGATAACATTGACCTAACTTTATATTTAAAATATTTGTGTTAAAACATTTTACTTTTATAATATTTTGATATTTTGTTTAAGTTGAATTATTTTAAGTTAAATATCTATTTAATCTTAACTATTTAGAAATATTTCAAATTTTGAAATTATATTTGTTTGGCATTGTGTTTGTATTGTATAATTTATAATTAATTTATCTTGAATTTGAATTATGTTTGTTATATATATATATATATATATATATGAATAGTACAACCCTGAAACGGCACGCTGAAACACTTCAAAACTGAAATATTTTATTCAAATTAAAAAAATAAAATATCTATCAAAAGAGAATTTACACCCTTAGATGTCTTTTTCAATTCTTCTAACAACAAATTCAGATTGAACATAATTAATTCTTAATAAGAATAAATAAAAAAGTGGTTTTGACATTATGTTGGTGAAGAGACCTGAATAGTAGCGTGGACATCAAGCTTGAATAAACGTATTTAACAGCGTGATCACGCAAAGGAAGTCTGAAAAGAAATAAAAGCAATTAAAAAAAATTCAAGGACTATGAATAGGGAATTTGATTTTTGACATTCAAACAATTACAGGTTTTATTTAACAGCGTGATAACTTGGAATTATTACTCAATTTTTATAGTTTTTTGACGGCATTATAATTACAGTGCCTCCAAGTTATGAACTATTGAACATTTTTTATTTATTTGTAATAGTTTATCTTATTACTCAGTAATTTAATTAATTATTCCATAATTATTATGGCTATTAATACTATATATTTTGCAATTATAACTTTAAACATACATGTTATTTTCAAAAGGAAAATATAAATAGTCAAGTATATGCATTTAAACGTAACAAATATTTTTTTTTCTTTTCATAATTTAGGTAATTGATTTATAATTATAATAATTAAATGTAGTTTCAATAAAAGAAAAATGTTTCTTATTACTTTAAAGAAAAAATATATTTATAATTATTACACACTATTTTATCATTTTATAAATTTAAAAGTATTTAATTTCTTTTGAAATAACCATAACAAGTTTCACTACATTTTTTAAAATGCATCTGGAGTGGGAAAAAAATAAATAAATAAATATATATATTGACTGGTGAAATGATGTTAAAAAGATTACCACATCCTCTCTTTATCCGTGCCTTCATAATTATTATTTCATAAATTATCCAGGACCCGTTGTTCTAGTTTCTACGTGCAACAAGAAACCCGATCTCTCTCTCTCTCTCTCCCCCCTCGTCTCTGTTTCCTTGTCGAAAGAAACAAAGAAAGAGAATCCATATGGAGAGAGAAGAGGCAGAGATTGATCGTTTGCCAATAGACTTAGTGGCTTACATATTTGGTTTCATCATTTCCTTCACTGATTTAGCCCAGGCAAGTAGTGTCTGCAGGAAATGGAAAGAAGGGGTGAAGCAATCTTTAGCTCAAAGAAACAGTATGAGCTTTGCTGGTTGGAAGATGGATGATGATTCCACTACCCGTCTTGTACGCCTTGCTTACAACCTCAAAGAACTTGACATGTATGTCTCTATTCCTCTTTCCCTCTGTCCGTACCTAGCTATTTCAAATAATGATCGAGACACTATTTATTTTTATTAATGAACTCAGTGGTGGTTTTTGGTTGATGGGTCTTTCTTTGATTGTTAATTAAACCATTAAAAAATCGGAACTTTGTTCAGTAGAAGAAACCAATGTTTGCAAGAGATCATGAAAGTTGGTTTCTTTTTTCGTTTATGATTTTGGGTTTTATGAGATTAGGCGAGGATATCTGAGACTGATTTTCAGCTTTTCCATGTGTGATCATTTGCTATGGTAGTTGCATGACATGATTCCTATAAATTTGAGCATTTCTTGAAAGACTCAAGCATAAGCAGTTAGGTCTCTAGCTTCGATGTCTTTTGAGATCGTAGATATTGTGAATGGCTGGAGAAGTGCCCAGTGAACAATAATGCATAGAACTGCCTGAGCCTTTTATAGTAGTGGGAATTTTAATCCTTCCAATCCTATAAAGTATTCAAGGGCTATTTTAATGTTGATGATTCATTGTGTTGAATATATGTAATGGTTGAATTCGTTATCTGGAGCTTGAAAATATTTTCTCATTTTCCTATTCTATTTTCAGTTCTAGGAGCCGTTGGGATTGCCAGATAACTGACAATGGACTGTATCAAATTTCTCTGGCAAATTGTATTGGCAACTTGACATCCATATCTCTATGGGGCATGGCCAGGATCACTGACAGAGGTGTTGTTCAACTGGTATGTGATAATAGCTTCTTCAAAACGATAAATATAACTTTGATGAGCATCCATAAAGTATCTGTGTAGCTTGCCGCTGAGCAATCATGTGTTATGCTTTGATGTCTGTGCTAGTAGTCTACAAGCAATCATGCGAAATAATTCGACCTAGAAGCGTGTTGCTATATTTCATAGTTTGTTCGTTTTTCAACAGATTTCAAGGGCTAATTCATTGCAACACCTGAACATTGGTGGTACATTTGTCACAGATGAGTCTTTATTTGCTATTGCAGATAGCTGTCCACGTTTAAAGGTGAGTTTCCTGCTGACATTACCCCGATGCCCGTTTTGGACACCAATGTCCGCTAACATTTGTCCACGTTTTAGATGCTTCCATGTTATTTTTCTAGTGGGATTGGGCTATTTTGGGCTATTAGCAAAGAAAATTTAAAATTTTAGGTAATTTTTTTTATTATTATTAAAATAGCATAATTATGTTTGTGCACTTTAAAAGAAAGTTCATTCTTTCTTTATAAAACGTGACATTAAGGAGAGAGGTTGAAGTTTAATTTTGCAACATAACGCTATTTAAAATCATGATATAATAAGTTGTTGCAATTTAGATTTGTGATAGGTTAAAAATATGCTATTTAAATATTTTTTTAAAAAATTGTATTATTCCATAAATATTTTTAATTTCTGTGAATTTTTTTATAAAAAAAAATCATGGTATTGATGGTCTAGGATTTGAACTGCTTTAAGGCGATGAAATCTAGCTGAACTGATATCAATCATGGTCTACAGAAAGTAATCTTATTGGAAATGACTTTACATCTCTTCTCTCTTTCTAGAGCATTGTCCTATGGAGCTGCCGCCATGTAACAGAAATTGGGCTTCTTAATCTAGCAAATAAATGCCGAAAACTCGAATCAATCAATGTATGGGGAACCAGAGTTCCTGTAAACTGCTTCATTGATTTGCTGACTATTAGCCCTTCCCTTCAAATTAAACCACCAGGAGTGCTTTTAAACGTTGGAGGTGCTGCAATATTGCCAGTCGCATGAGCTGCTCAACTTGTGTATGCATTTCTCTATTGCTTTCTGTACAGATTCTTATTTCTGCTCTGTGTTTCGATCATTATCACAAGCTAATAAATTCCATAAACAACAAGCGATAGCTATCAAATTCTTGTTCTGTATCATTGTAGTTAATTATTCATCTGTAAATTATGACATTTGGCTTTGTAATAGTATATATCAAGATTTGTGCTGTGTACAGATGAATCTTCTTGTTTTTCAATCTATCCAGGTTATGCTTTCTGTTTGCAAAAGTAACATGGCAGAACTTACAATATAGCTAGTCCTGCTGGTGCTTTCATATTTTGATTCCTTTAACTGTAGTTGTGCTTTCTATCGCTTGCCCATAATTCTCAAGTTGAGAACAAGCCAATCATGTTTTTGGATTCCAAATGCTAGAACTCACTAACATGACCTGTTTCATTCTAGATGATAAAATTTCGAAAGATTCCTTATCAGACAGTCTAAATGTTTAACGATATTCAGATGATGATATGCAGAGGATAATAATGGCCCTTGTGCAAATGGGAAAGCAAACCAAAAGGAAATGTTGGGTGCAGTAATACAAGCATTGGCTGAAACCAAGTAACGTGTTGGAAAAGCTTCAACATGTGTTTCATTCTTACTCCAACAGCTAAATACTATGGCCAAAAAGACAACCTGAAAAAACATGAAGACAAAACCCGTCAAAGCTAGAAATATAAACAGGAATTCTTCTTACAATAATTCATATTGAAAAAAGGAAATGTTCAAGGGTAAGACTATCTTCTAATTCTCTCTTTTGGACCCTAATTTTGTGGGACATATATGGGCAATAACCTGTTTAATTGTGCATTGAGAGAAGTCCTCATATTGGCATGCTTCAAATTGCAATATCTGAAGATATTTATCTACTTATTTGCAATTTGTGTTACAAGGTTTATGGAAATCTAAATCATGATAAAGATAAGATCAGGAACATGGATGTTTATTGTTTGCTAAAAGTAAAATAATGGCAATTCTTGAAAAACCATGCAATCTTAGAGTGAAGCACACTGCATACCTGAACCATTTCATAACATATTCTGGATCACTGTTGGCCATTATCTACCTCAGCCTCCTCCGCAACTCCTTACTTTTGGCCTCAATTTAAGAATCTCAAAAGTTCTTTGTTTACAATCACACTTCATATCTCTAGAAAGTATTCCTTTACCTTCGCCTCAACAAGGCTGGGACATGGCATACCAGTCCTTATTGGAGAATTCAAACAGAAACTATAAAATTCTACCAAAGGAGTAACTTGCTAACCATCTAAGCAAAGGAGCGGATCCCTAACCTCCATCCCAGAAATCATTCACTGTATCCATCATATGATAAAAATATATTGCTAATAAAAAAGAACAAGTAGAAAACCAAGCTATTTGGAGATTGGATTGTTGATGCAGATTTCGAGAATTGAACGGATCCTGAAAAGCTTCCTGCAGTATTTGTCAGCGGACTTGTATTTCCCACGGTATTTGTTACAGGACTTACATTAGGTACGGCAACATTCTTGCAAGATCCAAAAGGTGCTCCAAACTGCAAAAGACCATACTCAACCATTTTTTCACATTCTAATACCACCACAAGTCAAAAGCCCTTCACAAACGGAATCTAGGGACTCAAATTGATCAAACTATTTCGTCCAAGCCATAGCCAAAACAAGTCTCCATTGCTTTTTTTTTTTTTAATGAAAGTAGGAGCAGTATTAAAAGAAGAAGAAAAGATAAGTTCTAAAACTCAGGTAATGGAAAGCCATATTAAGTCTTTTAACCTGTTACTGCAGTGAAAGGCCATGGGTATGTTTTAAACATTTATTAAGATCTCCTACTGGTTATCCTATCAGTGCACAAGAATAAATCTCACATTTAAGGGGATAAAAGCAAGACTTCATGATTTCAGCAGGGATGAATTTTGAGGGTGGCCCTGGTCCCAAGCTTTGAAAAATTTCCAAAATAAGCCAAGAACTTGTGGGAAAAAAAATTGAAGCTGTGCATCCCCCCACCCCCGGTGGAATAGGGTAGAAAATTAGGACAATTTTGATTCTCTGTTTCCAAAAACAGCTAAACCACAGCGTGGAAATGAAGCAGTTAATATTACACAAGTAGCATGAACAGACCTGGCAAGCAGTCACAGTATTACAACCGCACAATGTCTGGCCATTCATTCTATCCAGAGCATCAAAAACACCGCCCCCATCACTCCTCTGCAACATTTTCATTCCAGTTAGAATGCTTATAAAGGATATGTTTAGTTAACTATTTACTTGTGCATGTTAGAACTAACCATATAAAAGTTGACAGCCAGAAAGTTTGGCATCACATTTCTGGCTGCTTTATAGCAGGCACCAACCATCTGAGCAAGTGGAGTTGAATGCTCTTTGCAAGCTTCAGTTTCAACTGGATATGTTGGGAAGTAATTCATTAAGAAAAGTGATGCTCTTTTGGAATTCAGTGGCTTTGACTCTTTTCTGTTAGGGCAAGAGCCTGGTTTTACCCCAGGATCTCCAGCTGAAATTCAATTCACCAAGCAGTGGTTGGCGGACCATGCACCTCCAAACAAACATACAAAACCAATAGATATTTGCAGATATGATGCTTACCCTCATTTTCCAACATATATTTCCACTGATAAGCAATTCCTTCCTCTGCTTCCTTTGAAGCGACAGAAGTGAATACCACAAGCCGGTGATTCTCTTGCACCATCTCTGTCACAGTGGGCCAATCTTCCCCCTTTATCGGCATCTTAGACACAGGGAACCAATACTTATCCAAACCAGCATTAGTGAACAGATTTATCAAGCCTTTTGGAGTATGAACGTAGTCCTCAACGATAATTGTCACAATCTCAGTTGGATTCTCGCTCAAGAATGATTCCACTTCCCTCAAAGTGTTTATTGCAGGTTGCTGCAAGGAATTTTAAGATGAGCACATTATAAACCATTCTACAATAAACACATTCCAAATTTGTAAACTGGAAAGATCTATTATTACAAACGCTGTGAAGTTGAAACATTGCCCTCGAAACGAATGGCAGAGCCAGATGTCGCCCTCAAAATCATACAGATCCAACATCAGCCCCCTCACACCATTCTAACAAACAACCATGAAATTAAAACAGATGAGTAAATTACTCAACAATGTTTGCATTAGAAAAAAAAAATTAACTTAAAATTGTGATCAAACATAGCACCAGGAAATAACCGAAAGACTGAAAAGCTTAAAATTTCCATTTTAGTTTTGAGACTTCCAGATTCTCAGGAACCAAACAAGTCACTAAAAAAGTTGAAACAAGAAAAAAAGACAGAAGAACAAGGACCACATACCCTCAACTGATTGGTGACAGTGTCTTCTTGATTATAAAAAGTAAGCCTCTGAACACCAGGCAAAGGCGGTGCATCCACAATACTAAAAGAATTATGAGTAACTAACCATGTATACTTGTTAAAAGGCAACCCATTTATCTGCAAAAACACAAGAAAACAAACAATATTTACAGTGTTTTAGATCAAAACAACCAGAACCCATCACCAAAACCGCGAAATTAAACCCAAAAAACATACAATAGAATTAGGTATGATAGCTTGGCCTCTAGTGCAAATGGGTTGAGTCTTGCCTAAAGCAGGGCAATTTCCACAATAAAGGCCCACCCCACAATTTGTGGTTGCTGTACAGGATTGTAGCACCTATGGGATTGACTCAAAATTCAGTTAAGTCTCCAAAAAATAAGGAAAGTGAAGTTGTACGGATCATGAATAACAATAACATCAAGAAAAGAGAGCTGTAAGAACCTGTGCATGGGCTGTCGAGAATGAGGAGAGAAGCAGAGAGAGGTAGAGGTACCCGATTGCAAGAGGGGCTCTGCATAGGCTATGGTGGTCCGTGAAATACGGGGACATTGCCACTGTACGCTAATGCAGAGCTCGAGAACTGAGTTAAGAATAGATGCAGAGAGAGAGAGGCTGAGAGAGATTGATAAAGACAGAGAAGTCTTTTTGTTTTTTTTGGTTAACTGTGTGATGAAGGTGACAAGGCGGGCTCAAATGACACTCTCACACTTTCATTTCTTTTCTCTAACCCTTCTTTATTACTTTTTTTTTTTTTAAGAATATAGTTGTTTAGATTACTTAGCGTAACTAATCAATTTCTTGATCACATAAAACTACTTTTGAAACTTTAAAAAAATTTATTTCAAATTAATTTTAAGTTATGTGGTATACATATCTTCAAGAAAAAAATTTAAATTATTATTTTTTTATAAGATAGGACATGTTAAATAAATATCATTTTGTCAACTATAACAAATTTCGATTACTATAAAATCAAAATCCGGGTAATTTGAATCTTAAAAATCTAAATTTTAATTAAATTTAATTTAAAAACACTTTAAAAACATTGTAAGTATCTAAAAAAAACTCATTTCTAACCTCTAAAATATAAGTTTCTAAAAACTTTTTAGAAAAGAAAGATTAATATACCTTGAAGCTAACTCTTTCTTTTCTTTACTTTTTCAATTTATATAGGTATATATAATATGTAAAGTGTGTAGAAGAATATGAGATATATCATTATATTTATAGAAAAAGCATGACAACTATATTAATGACAGAATATCACTTTATCCTCTAAAAAATATCACATGTATTATTTTAATATAATTATTAGAATTTTATGCAATCAAGTCCTTGATCTTTCTAGGTCTATAATAGTAATCTCTTATGAAAATTATAATTTAATATTTGATTTCTAAAACTTATTTACAATTAAGTCTCACTTGATTAATCATCTCAATTTAATTTATTACCAATGATTTTTAATGTATATGACTCATTAGGTTCATTAACACAACTATCACGTGAATCTTTTTATAGACACATATAATCTGTTTATATGAAATCCTTATGTAAATCAATTTAATGTACTAGTTATTTAACATACACCTAAATATTAGTTACATGTATCCCTCATACATTAGTTTATGAGAACAACTGCTTTTATGTATATAAAAAAAAAAGAACATAATATTATCATTCTCAATGTCTCTAATTAATATTCAGTCTTATTAGAACATAAACTATAAATATTTAGGAACAATATTTTGATATAATAAAAATCCTCATAATTATAACTATTTTATAAAAAAAAAATTTCAAAATATTTTTAACTTAAAGATTTTATCTTTACTCTAAACTTATTAATCAAACATAAATGAATATTAAAGTTAAATAATGTCTTTATCAATAATAAAATATATGTTTTTATGAACAAAATGACTTATATAACCAACTAATTAGCTTTAGAATATATACATTAGTAATCTCTTACTTGCACTAAAGTCAATTGCTTAAATATAATAGGTTGCTTCTCCTACATCTTTTATTGAGAAATTCTTAGACAAATATTTTTTTATTGATTAGAATAATAATATGTTTTTTTTCCTATCAATAATATGTTGTCTATATATAATACTAGGAAAATTATTCCATTTCCATTAAACTTTTTTATAAACACAAGGTTCATCAATATTTTTATAAAATAAAATTGTTTGATTATCTCATACAAAAATAGATATTCTAACTTTTTTAAGCTTGTTGAAGTATGTACATGGATTTTTATAGTTTACATACTTTATTGACAAATTTTTTAGATTCAAAACTTTTAGGTTATGTTATATACACATTTTCAAGAAAATTTGCATCCAGAATGCAATTTTGACATATATCTGTCAAGTTTCATAATCGTGATATGCAGTTATGAAAAGCAAAATTCTTATAGAATTTAGCATAGCTATTGACAAAAATATTTTATCAAACTAAACTCCTTATTTTTGTTTGTAATTTTTGACAACTAGTCTAGCTTTGTACATTTATATGTTACCATTTATGTCAGTCTTTCTTTTAAAAAACACTTACATACAATGGGTTTTATCCCTTTAGATGGATCAATCAAAATCCATACTTGATTGATGTACGTGAAATCCATTTTGGATTTCATGGCTCTAAGCCATTTATCAAAGTTTATTTTAGATATTTGTTCCACGTAGTTGGTAAGCTCATCAAATATGAGTAACTCATTATTTTTAACTTTCATGAGAAGTTCATATCTTATTGATTCATGGCGTGTCCTATTAGATCTATGAAGTTGTGTTTCTTAAATGTTACACCTTTGGGTTCGGGTTCTATTTGGATGTTAGTTTATGGTTCTAGATCCTCAAGTTCTATTTTTCTTCCACTGCTCATTTCAAGAAAAAATTATGTATCTAAGAAAGGAATATGTTTTTATATAAACATCTTTTTTTAATGAGACGGTAAAAATAATATTCAATAGTCTTTTTTTGGATATCAAAATGTTTTTTTTTTATATCTCATAAACTTACTTTTATCTAACTTAGTTATTAGCTTTTTCAAATATAATGTGTTTCATATAAGTAAAACATATCTACATCTTTAACTATGATAAATTTAATCCTTATCTTTTTCATATCTTATATGGATTCTTATCAATAGATTTTGTTAGAACTCTATTTAAAAGATAAACAGTAATTTATAGGGCACAACCCTAGAAAGAAATAAGGTCTACATAACTCATCATGGATCGTATCGTATTCAATAAGATGAAATTTCTCATTTTAAAAGCTCTATTATATTATGATATTTTAATAGGTGTTCATTATGAGAGAATCGTATCCTTTTTTAGTTAATCTTAAAATCTTTATCTTAAGTATTCTCTACCTTGTTGTGATTGAAATATCTTAATAGTCATTTTAGCTTGTTTTTCAATATCATTTCTAAATTTTTTGAACCTTTCAAATAATTTAAACTTGAGTTTCATCAAATACACATAACCATATTTATAATAGTCATAAAAAATGTAATGAAATATGTATATCCACCTATGACACAAATTGTTATTGATCCACATATATTTGTATGTATTAGACCTAACAATTCATTAAATCTTTCACTTTTTCTATTAAAAAGGTATTTTGACCATCTTAGACAATAAGCAAGTTTTACAAGTTTCATACAATTCATAATTGAAAGGATCAAAATATCATTCTTTATGTAACTTGTGATTCCCTAATCTATAATGCTATAAATATGATGAATATTGATTATATAGTTTATTTTTCTTGCTATTTATATTGAATAAGAGCATTTCTAAATAAAAATATATACAAATCATTTGTATAAATACCAAGTCTATAATAAATATTATTATTATGAAAGGAATAATATTTTCCCTCAATAATAAATTTAAATGCATTCAAAGCTAAGTAAAAATAGATATGATATTTCTAAAAAGTACTATAACAATATAACAATTACCAAGTTCTAGTATCAACTTATTACAAAAAGTTAAATAATAAGTTTTTACAACCAATGCAACAACTCTTACTCCATTTCCAATATTTAGGTCCATTTTTCCATTACACAATCTTCTACTTCTCTTTAGTTCTTTCACATTCTTATAAATGTGAAAACCACATATGGTATTTAATACCTAAGAACTATTATGTGACATACAAAAATAATTTTCAATCATAAAAAAAAAAAATGTGTTCACAAATGAACCTTCTGTCATATTGCAATGGAACAATTCTCTAAAGGTCTCATATCTCTTAGCCCTACTAATCACATAAAATAACTCTTTGATATGTATAATTATAGTATATGCATCTATATTCTTATGTTGCATTTGAAGTTCATGTGACATACTAGCCAACATCACACATGTATCATGTCCATCGTCATCAATATGAAACTAATATTCGTTTCTAACTTCATCATCAACATCCTTAGTAAAAGCAAGAACAATCATACTTTCAAGAACATTTAACTTTTTTTTTTTCTTGAAAAATTATCACATTGCGATACTAGTCCAAAAAGTTTGGTCCAGTCAATTTATTAGCATCAAGTATACCATGTAGAGACATATTGCTACTCATAATGATCTATCAACCTATTCATATAAAAGATAGCGAGTATTGATTTCATACACATATATATTTATAACCAAATCTAGACA
>Ga0325402_1004235_pt1 | contig 13198 bp, 7 predicted proteins | sample PopdelMetagenome_22_FD_207212 | JGI IMG/M metagenome (GOLD analysis project Ga0325402, IMG submission 207212) | Populus deltoides microbial communities from Bellville, Georgia, United States - Xylem-PdKOR-R3 | ecosystem: Host-associated > Plants > Phyllosphere > Stem > Wood/Secondary xylem... | reverse complement strand
CCCTGCAAAGTTGATTTATGTAATCACTTTTACTTCGATCTCAAACAGCCAGAAAGAATTTATTATGCTATTTTCTGGCAGGTCTAAAGATTTCTTTGAGAAAATCTGTCCATGTAATGTGAATAAAAAAGATGAGAAAACAAATCAATGGACCTGGTGCCATGATGCAAGATGTGAGGTGGCCTAACCCAGGGGTAAGTTATGATTTCCATTGAAAAGAATCCACCCTAATTCTTCATTTTTTAAGGTAAAAAGAAAAAGAAAAGAAAAATCATGACAGCTGTGCTTTATTCCGAACTAAGATGAAAATTGTAATGCTCATAAAAGGCCAAGGGCATAACCCTCTGCAAAGATAACTTTCATATGACTTCAAGTTATATAACCTGCTAATCAATGTATGTACCCGACATATGACACTTAAAGAACTGTTTTAGCAGAATCGTAATTAATTACCCAAGGATTGATCCCTCATCCATACATGTTCAAATAGATTGGCGTAAAAATTACCATCGATTTCATAGTTCTGTGTATCTCTGACTGCCTTCAATGCACTTGACCTTTCAGCATAGTGAATGAACCCAAAATCTCGTTTTCCAGATTTTCCAGGTGGCATAACAACTTTAGTCACATCCCCATGGCGCTGGAATAGTTCCTTCAGTTTCTCAGTGGAGCTGTTCTCAGGTATGTTTTTCACATACAGAGCCTTAACCTGGGAATTCAAAACAGATACACATTGTAACAGTAACAGGTCAAATTATTGTATACACAGGAAAGCCAGAAAAAGAGAAACAAAAAGGAAAACCCTCTTTCTTCCAGGGATAAAGATTAAGACTTATTTACTCCAGCTAAACAGCAACAAACAACTTTATATATCTCTTAGTTCTTCCAATTTAAAGTGGTTCTACTTCAGCAAAAAAAAAAATTCATTGAACAAGGACTCTTACAAACGAGTAGAGTTTCAGCATGGAAAAATCCACTTTTTTGGAACACTAGCATTACAGAGCATTGTTAAGTATGCAACATCATGGTAGCAAAAATGAATTTCAAAAACCAAAGCATTATGTTAATAGTTTACACAAATCAACATCCGCAGAATTGACCACATGCAAAATTCCATTCCCAGGTCACATGCTGAAATATCCAAAGTAGAAACTCTCCAACTAGTTGCCACATTTCAGGCAAGCTACTCAGAAGCACAGACTGATCACCAAGAGCGTCCATTGATTCATGCCTTGATATTGTAATCCACGCAGATTCAAATATAAAACCCAAATGGAATAAGATCAACCGTTATTATTGACAATAAATGTTAGCATATCTAACTTCTCTTTAACTTTTTTCACTCAACTATTGATTAATCTCGTAGATCCAATGTCAATAATTTTCATAGAGTTAGCAAAGAGATCCCTTACCTTCCTTCAGAAAGTTTGACATAAAAAGATCTAGTTTACGAAAGAAGAAGAAATTTTGAGGATAAAAAAAGACAGATAATGCAGGACAGGAGTATAAAGAATCCTCCAAATGTAAAAGCAAGGTAACCATGAGTGGACTCTTGCATACAAGTTTTACGAGTTCCTATTATCCTCATTTGTATTGCACTTTTGAGAGATAGATGCATAAATTATTTAGCAAGACAGGACAAGGACTCCAATAAATTACTTAGCAATAGCCATTTTAGTAAACAAAAGATAAAATTTTGAACATCTAAGGACTCAGCTTCTTCCAACTACTTCTGGCATTTACCTGGCCAGCAGCAGCAGGAGAATGATCAGGAGGCATGCCCTTTGGATCGGCCCAGCTAACAGTGGGGGTATGACCATCAAGCTTAAAGTTAGCATTTAACATTTTCTGCCTTGAATAATCAGCACAAGCATTATTGTAATACAATATAAAAGCAAAACCACGGTTGCGAGTTGGAGTTTGAGGATCCTGAAATTAAGAGGAAAATAGCATTAGCAAGGCAAGCAGTCATATCTACTTGAGAGATGAGAGAACTGTTCAGCTCCAATTCCACCTTTATGAGCTCAAGAACTTCCATCCCGGGACCGACCTCTTCAATGATTTTTCTAAACTCATCCTCTGTCAAGTCCTTTGGAACATTACCAATAAACAATCTATTTTTTGTTTCAGATATTGAACACCTTAAGGTTTTTCCCTGCATGCAAGGCTACAAAGTTAGTTTAAAATGAAAACAAAGATTAAGGACATCATGCAAGCGAATTACTGCACCGAATTATGACTACCTTGTAGTCTTTACTACGAAGCTCTTCAGTGGCTTTTCGAGCAACCTCCTTTGATTTGAATGCTACAAAAGCAAAACCCTTGCTTTCACCAGTGTCTTTATCTTTCATTAGCCTTATCTGAAACATGTTAAGATAAATCCACATTAAAAATGCCAAAAAAAAAAACAACAATATATCTTGTGTACAAATCAAAAAATTATGACCTCAAAAATTTCGCCTATCACTTCACAGAGATCCCTCAATTCATCTTCGATTACATCCTTCGGAAGTCCACCAATGAAAACTTCAGAACCGTGAGGAGGAAGAGAAAGTAGTTGAGCATGCTTATCCTTTTCCTCTTTTTTAACCGGAGCAATGGGCTTTTGTTCATCCTCCACAGGTTCAGTGTTGGGAAGGCTTCTATCTGCTTCTGGAGATTGATCCTTCTGACTGCCCTCAGGCTTTGAGTCCTCATACTCCTCTTCAACATTTTCTTCAGCGTGTGCATCTCCAGCATCATCTTCTCCATCCTCATCTAGTTGATCTTGAACATCATTGTCTATCTCTTCCATAAAATTGTCTTCTTCAAGATCCACTCGTTCTTCAATTTCTGTGCCCTCTGCCATGACTTTTTCACACACCAGGTCTTATCATGTAACAACTGCAGTTAAATTGCCCCTAAATTAACTGCAAGTTTAAGTAATCATCACGGAAAATGTGTGGAACCTGCAAGAATGTGCATAGTGCACAAAAATTGATATGGGCTGGTTCCAAATGGGAATGTGAGAGTGACATGCAGAGTTGGAAAAACCCTCCATGTCCAGAATAGAGCTGGGAAGCTACAGAAATGTAGGGCCAAACGACTAGCAATAAAAAAATATTGTTATAGTATTTGTGGTCGCTAGAGCATGTTTTAACATTTGTGGAGTGGTTATAGCATTTTTGGAGGTGGTTATAGCACCCATGGAGTAGTTAAGTATTTGCAGAGCATGTTATAGTGTTTGTGGAGTGTGATGGACAGCACAACTATAGTAGTCTTGCTCCAAGTTCAACTAGGAACCAAAGAAGAAAGGGAAAATGAAACAAAAAACCCAATTGTCCTTTGCAATCGATCCTGACAAAGACAAAAACAGGAAAAGAAAAACCACTCAGATTCCATAGGTAGCATTGCCATTGCTTGGCTGAATTTAAGTGAAAATCTGCACTTTTCTTTTATCAGGAACTGTACAAGATTTTGAATCCAAACACAAATTAAATAAGCAAACTTTTAAATCAGTAAGCAGATAAACTAAATCTTATTCCATCTCAACTTGGTCAACATTTCAAGGGTGGTTCAAAAAATTTCACACACCAAAACATATACCCAGTTCAAAAAATCTTACTCTGGTGACGAAAAAAATCCCCAAAACAGCCAGAAATCAAAGAGAAATAGCAAGACTTTAGAACGACAGTGAGGATAGCAATTAAACCCTAAACCCTACTTAGTACAAATCTAAAAATTGACTTGGACTAAATCAGCCAAACCCTAAATTGAAATTAAAGATAAAACCTAGCAGCTTCCAAATCAATGAGCTAAAAAATACCCTTAAAAAAAAAAGAAAAATCGTCGAATTCGAGCAAAGCGTTAAACAAAAGAAACAAGATTTGCGGCAGAGAGAGAGAAAATTAGACACAGGGAATAAACATTAGCAACGTACCAGTGACTGTTTTTTTCTTTATCTTGTTGTTTTTCCCTCTCTGTTTCTCCCTGTTTATTTCCTTCTTCGCGGTAGTTATCCGAGGAAATCAACGAGAGTGGGTGACACTCTCTCTCCCCACCGTAATTTGGAAAGCTTTTTATCTGCTGTGACGGAGTACTGTAATAACAGTGAAGATGCGTCCCAATTCATGACACGCCATCTTGCTTCGCGGAATTTCTCTCATGAGAAGACTATAATACCCTCCGAGCATTATTGCACGTGACTGGGTCCGGGATGCGGCTAATCTAAATGCTCATAAAAATTGTTTTGTTTTGTTTTTTAATTACAGTAGAATGTATTTCGCTTAAACCACAATCCCACGGTAATTACGTTTTCTGTTTCTTTATTGAAAAATAGTTTTTTTTAGTAAATAAATTTTAAAAAAATAAATTATTTTATAATATTTGATAATATAATCAAAAATAAGTTAGAAAATATTTTCTAGTGTTTGATTATGTCATAAAAAATAAACTGGAAAATAACTTATTAATGTTTTATTTTTTTCAAGTTTATTAAAATAATAAGAAAAAAATCTTACAAATTAAAAGGTTGAATGAGAATGAAATTAAAAAAATATATAATTTCATAAATTATCTCAAATAAAATAAATAATAATAAAATAATAAAAATTAAATCTAAAAAATTAAAAAAAAACTTGAAAGATGAAGAAATTAAAATAATAATACTTAACATTTCATAAATTATTTCAAATAAAATAAGTAACAATTAAAAGAATGAGGACCAAATTTGATAGATAAAAAATTTCAATTAAAAAATGATAAGGGAAACAAATAACAATTATAAAAATAAAGACCAAAATTAATATAAAAATTAAATTCTAAGGGATGAAATTGAAAAAAAAAATATTCAAAACAAAATATATATAGCAATCAAAAGTTTGAGGATCAAATTTGATATAATCAGCAAATAATATGACATTTCTAAAATTTTCACAACTTCTAAAAAGTGTTTTCCAATCAAAATAAAAAGAAAACACTTTCCTGAAAATCAAGACAAATTTTTCTTTAACTGAAAAGTGTTTTCTGTTGACCGGAAAGTATTTTCCGTTGACCAACTTTTCTAATGACAAACAAACACAAGAAAGTTTAAAAAGTGGTTTTCCAACAATCAGTTTCCAAGAAACAAACACAACCTAAGATAAGTCAAGCGGTTTGAATTAAGAGGGTGACTCCTTTATTTGGCCTTTTTGATTGGTTTGGATTTTAAAATAATATGTATAAAATTAAGTTAATTATTTTAACATTTAATCTAAATTAATTATGACCTGATCAAGTTTAATAATTTTTAAAAGAATTTATTTTTTATTTAATTAAATTATTATAACAATAAACATTTGTAAAAAGAAAACAACAAAATCAAACCATTAAAGAAAAATGCATTTCTTAAACCTAAACTTAATTTCATTATCATTGTGTAAACAAAAGCATGTTTATTGATTATAAGCATCATTTTTTAAATCAAATTATATCATGATATCAAAAATATTAAAACAAAGTCTTAATATTTTGTAATAGCTATTGTATCTTATGAACTTACTGAAATTAAAATTAATCCAGTCAGAATAACATTTTGTGCAATTATAGGAGATTTGAATCTTAATGATAAATTATTTCTCTAAGTTTTTATCAAAAACAGTATAATTATAAAAATAGGGAGGTGTTTTATCCCCCCCCCCCATGCACTATGTATGATAATGTAGGGAATAATGCTTGGAAAAATAAATAACTTTGGTTCTTAGAGTTTTTTTCAATTTGATCCCTTGAAATTTTATGGTATTTTATTTTAGTTCTCAAACTTATTTTTTATTGTGTTTCATTCTTTAAGTTATGATAGATAAAAGAGAAAGTTGTTATAAATGGAAAGGAAAGAGAAAAAATTATACTAATCGCATTTCAACCATAAAAAAAAAAATCAATGCTAGTGCTAGTGTTTTTTTTTTTTTTTGAAGTGGAAAGTTCAATGGTGATTGTTTTTCTCATCAACATGTTAAAAAAATAGATTGGTGTTTGTAAAGATATTTTGAATCTGGTTTGATTTTAGTTTTTAAAATGATTTAAAAATATTTTGGGGTTGGAAATGAGATAATTTAAGCTTCTAAGATGTTTTAGGAGTGTTTTTTTAATTAAAAACATGTTGAAAATTGAGTTTTGATGGAAATTATTACAACAAACGACACATTATCTCCTATATATGTGTGTGTGAGAGAGAGAAGTGGATGACACATCTTCAATTAAATATAAAAAAATGTGCCAAGCATGCAGGTTTGGTTTAGGCTAACACGTGTTTGAGACTTTTTTTTTTAGGCCAAGCGAGTGATCCTAGCCTTCTAGACTCATGATTTTTTTTTAATTTCAAATAAATTCTTATTGAAATTGTAATTAAAGTGCTAGTTTTTTTTTTTCAAATATCCTATTATATTATATTTTTTAAAATGAGATTAGAGTTTTTATGGTTATATTTGTAATAATGTTTTTAATAATTATATATGAAGTTAATATGGAATAAATCATATAAAAAATTGCACATAAATATTCAATGAGAATTAATTATTGTTGTTGTTGTTATATTTTATATGGTTTTCATGAATTAATTATTTTTTGATTTTTTTCATATAGTAACATAAAAATATTGAAGACATTATCTTTATTATTTTTGTTTGAAACTTCATTTAGATTATAGTAAGTTTTTTTTTTTTTTTGAAAAGGCATGATTCTAATAAAAAAATTATGCTTTCATCCGAAGATAAATTTAATAAGAAAATGAGAGTTTTGCCTCTACAAATTTTCTTCCATGCTTAATTTAAATTATAGAGATTCTTATAAACTTTAAGAAATCTTGGATCTTCTCCCATCAAGGCTAGTCCGAGTCCAAACGATGAGAGCGGGTTCTAACAGGCTTAACCCAAACCAATCATTAATTTTTTTTTTAACTAAAATTATTAATTTTTACCCGTTCATAGACAATATTTAAATCGCATAAGCTCATAACAAATTTGTCTGATTGAATTTCTTATATTTAATTAATAAATGTTTTAAAAACATCTTTATATGAGTTTATGTACATCCCAGTAAACTAAACTTATGTCGTCATAAGTTTAAGATTTACACTACTTTATTAAATTTAGATATAATATAATTTTAAACCTGTATGCAACATAAACTGTGGTCGTATAAAAATTAAACTATAACATTTTATTGCCATCAATCCCAACACTGGTGGTGCACGTTCACGGTAAAGTAGCAGTCAAACGTAAGGCTGTGACGGTGTACCGGTGTTCAGTAGCTCTTGATTTTGAGTTTAGAGAACCATCAATCCATCCGCCGGTGACAGACCCATAGCCTCTCATCGTTACTGCTCTGGAGTGCTAACATGCGCACAAACCCTTGCTTCTTGATAAATTTTCCCTGGTCTACAGAGATAGCCCTTGCTTGGTGCGCAATGAATGTCTTGTGAGCATATACACAATCCTTCCAGTGCACAGCCATCTTTTATTATGTTCACATCTCCTTTCAGTCCAAGGACTTGATCTGTCCACTCGTTGGAAAAGAGCCCCAGTGGATCATACATCTCCTTTACCCTCAGAAATGCTCCAGCATTTTTGTATTTCTTGAGTGCACCGTTGAACACTAGGTTTCTGTTCTTTCCCCAATGTGGCAACCCTCCGTACTTAAACACTGCGAGTTGCTCAATCTCTTCAAGTATGTCTTCATAAAGTCTAGGTTTCGCGGGGTCTTTGTTTCGATAGAATGTAATATCAAAATCCAAAGCATCATCTTCCTTGCCCAGGTAGGCACTTGAGGCCTTAACGTAGCGCATGAGGATACCATTGTATTGTTCTAGGCCACATAATGCTCTAGGATCCAGTTTGACGAGCTTTTGCACATCTTGGATGAAGCTCTTCACAACTGACAGGCTTATACTGAATGTGGCTTGGAAAAAATACTCGCCCTTAATTCTTGAATCCCATGGACATGCCGTGATCATTGCATCTTCAAGGCTATCAAGACAAGTTCCTGACGCCTGTAGGCGATTGTGGTACCCAATTATAGGATAACCCGTGAAAACTATTCCTGAAAATCAATCGAAGTCTACAATCACAACAATTTAGTCGCAGAAATATGAATATAAATTAATTAGTTGGAAACAAAAGTACCATTGTTAGTTAGGCCGTAAGCCAAGTTCTTGAGGGTGGATGTAATTAGTTTTGCGCTGGCGCACTTCCCATCAGGGTCTTTCAAGGATTCTTGAGCGTCCTCTAACAACGACATCAAAAGGGAAAAATATTACTCATATGGCAATGCAGCTGCTCGACATAGAAAAAGTTTGAGGGATCGATTTGTGTATGGGTAACACATATTTTCTTTATATTTACAGTATAGTAGCAAACCTGTAGCTCTAACGACGGCCAATCCGAGAGAAGGAGTAGAGCGGAAGGGGATGTAGTCGTATAGGCCATTGCCAGAGGTATTAGAAGAAATCCGATCATCAATTCGATAGACTGCCTTGCCTTGACTAGGATACCACGTTATGTCTGCAAACTCATGTTGTCTCCCAAAGCTAGCCACTTGATCTCCCAGATCAGTATCTTTCTTCACCTCATAGGAAATGGATCTTTTAAAGAGGGGTTGCAGTTGCAGAGTAACCTGACAAAGCCCAACCCAAATTTAATTTAAGATATCTTTGAGATTAATAGCTGGGATGATTATGCCATATCATTAAAGGATTAATAATAAGACTTGGAATATACATCTCCATCTTGGGATGAATAAATATACATCTCCATCTTCAATTAATCTAATAATCAACAGGTAGGCAATTCTTTCCGATACCATCATTCGGACATTCTTTTTAATTCAGAGTGTAATTTTTTTTTTTGGTAGTAGCATTTTATTTTTTAAAAAAAATTAATTTTTTTTTTAAAATTAATTTTTTTTAGTGTTTTCAGATGGTTTTAATATGCTGATATAAAAAATAATTTTTAAAAATAAAAAAATATTATCTTCAATATATTTTTAAATAAAAAATAAATTAAAAAATCATCACTACTATAATAATAAACAATAGCTCAGTATAATTGTCCACTGACATCGACATGGTACAAGTATAAAAAAATTTATGTTCCTACACATCAAAGCGTGCGGGATTATATATTAATGGTATTGAAAAGCATAAGAGGTTGTGCGCCAAGCATACAAGTAATTAATCCATTAATTATTTCATGCTCTTTCTATATATATATATATATATATATATATATATATATATATATATATATTTTAATATAGATTAAGAGGCCGGCAAATCGTTTTTTATTTTATTTTTCTGGTTACAAAGTCGGAAATTGTCGGTTGAGTTTTATTATAAAATTATAAAATTTATATGGTAGATAAACTAATGGTTTAGCATCACTTCCAATATCTCATTATTTAATTACTTACACTAAGCCATATCACATGGCAGTGTACTTATATATTATGTAAAAAAAATCAATTCTTTCTTTATTATACAGCGTGAACAAGCATAATTAAAAAAAAAAAAAAGCATTGATCGTCGCGGTGAAATACTCGTAAATTAGCATTTTTCTTAGAATTATTTCACTCCCTTATTAAGTGACAAAACTCTCATCAATTAGTGGCTTGAACTCTTTTATTACAGCATTTCATTACATTTTAATATGACATCAGAATATTCTATAGTCCTTGTTTAATTTTTTTAATTAAAATTAAATTCAAATAAAATAATGTGAGTTTATATAAATTTCAAAATATTTGTATTTAGGACATTATCTAAACACCTTATATTTTTTTATATTGAAATGGTTTTATTGACTGTAACATACTTAATAATTAAGTTTTTATATGATGGAATAATAACAATTCTATTTTCTATCCCCACCAAAAAAAAAAATAGGTTAAAAACATGCTTAATAATTAAGTTTTTTTACGATGGAATAACCTTCTTTTTTCTCTTCCCACCAAACAAAGGAGTGTCCTTCCTGTATGGTCGATTTCCACCAAGAAAAACAGAAGACCTCTGCGCCTCTTCCTCTACGCTATGCGTGTTGATGATGTACGGTTCTCTGTGTGTTGCTTAGAATTAAATTCCATTTGTGTCCTTTTCTTAGGGAACCGAAGTAATTCACTTGAAATGCAATCCGACAACGAAAAGAAGGAAACCAATTATATTAATTTGAAGTAATTAAACTTGAAATGCAATCCAACGGTGGAAAGAATGGGACGTTGTAATTATCATATTTTACATGCGTGCTTATGTTGAGTTACTTTTTTAATCTCATTTCGATTTCATTCTTTTATTATTATCAAGTAATTAGTGTCATTGATTTTCTCGACGCTAAAAGTTAAATATTGTTTAACTCGTGTCCTAATCACAGTATCGTAATCTTTGCATATCTTTTTATTATTATTAGTTTTGATATTTAGACAATTTTATTGGAATTACACAAATTAATTTATTAGATAACTGGTAATAATTTTAGGATATTATCATTAAAATGTATATAAGGTAGTAGTTAATTATGCCGAATAGTTTTTGCATTACAACTATCCAAAGGGACACTAATGTGACTCCACTGTAGTGAAGCCAGCCTTCGAACCGAAAAAAGGACAGGAGGAAAGGGCAAAAAGAGAGAGGAGATAATGACAGCATACGTACCTTCGAAATAACTCCAAGAACTCCAAGCGAGACCTTGGCAGCATCAAGTTCAGTACTATTACTCTCGTCGAGGCTCCGGACCTTAGCATAACCATCTTCCGGTCCTCCAGGGCTAATAATTGTTAGTGCCACCACATAATCATGAATTGCACTCCCCTTTCCCCACAATGTGCTGCCGTGCGCACCCGTGCTCAATAGGCCACCAATGGTCAAGCCCCACCAATATGGCGAGTAAGGCAATGCAAGGCCAGCCTTGGCAGCCTCGTTGATAAGCTGTCTCAGAGTGACTCCACTTTCTACGCTCATTGTCATCGATTGAACGTCAATTTCCAGTGTACGATTGAGGTAATTGGTGCTTATAAGCAATCCATTTTGGCCATCTGGGCAAACTAGTTTAGGGATGCTATGAGAATAACGAGTTGCCACCTTCACCTTTCTTTTGGCCTTGGTCGCTGCTGCTACTATTGAAATCAGCTCCTCTTCTGTGGTGGGGTATGCCGCGTTTGCTGCTTGACATATGCTGCGATCAGGGAAAGTGCCATACGAATTTGTGATAGTGCAGTTTGTGTTTGTCGATGAGCATTTGATGTGGTTCTCCGGGGGGCTGCAACCCACCATAAAGACCGCCAATAGGAGACAGCTGGCTGATAGGAGGACTCGCTGGAATATTTCCATTTTCTTGAGTATTGACAATGGCTTGGTTGAGAAGAGTTTTTTATATATATAATTTTACATTCACAGACATACATATAGAGCTGCTTGCTTTTAATGATGATCTGTGGACACCTATATATATAGCGTAAAGGGTTTGTGCCAAAGAAAAGAAAGATGCTAGTCAGGATGCTTTCAAGTTAAGAGAACTAATTTAATTTAATTTTAACCCGCTTGATTTTAATACTTGCCAAATGGGAATGTGTGTGTGTGTGTGTGTGTGTGTGTGTGTGTCTATATATATATATATATATATATTGCGCGTGAGAAAATGGAAATGGGATCATTATTTTTTGTTGGGATAGAAGACAGACAAGAAAGTAAAATTGGAAAGCACGACTATGTCAATCTGTGATAAGTGAATGTACCCTCGTGACAAGGGGGTCGGATTAATTGCCTTAACAGGAAATCCTAAAGTGTATACGGGGTTTCGAACTAACTTCACTTGAATCATTTGATCTCCACCTGTCACACACCTTGAAGGAGAGGTGTTCCATCTCTCCTCTCTTGGAGGCTGCAGCCTTTGAAGTGAAGTTGTCGATGCACGGGCTACGAAAAATGGTGAGGGAGTAGGTTTTTTTTCCCTGAGGTGTTGCACTATAGCTACTAGTGCTTACCGTGTGTGAAGCCAACTCGTTTTCACACGCCAAAATTCCTCCCGTCCTGCCTTATCAGAAGATTTTTTAAGGCAGGAGTGGGGTGCATTATGCGCCTTGCACAATTGCTTTTAATAATGTCGCGCCAAGTCTCAAACCAGAATTTTCTTTCGTGCAGGGCTTCATAATTCATTTTCAATGCTCTTTTTCTTATTCTGCTATGAGTTTCTCGTTTTTCATGATTATCCTAACCCATTAGCTTAAGGCCTAGTTCGTGCCCACCGTCTTCGTGGTTGTGCGCTCGATTATTCTTATCAGTTCACAAGAGCTTGAGTTCTGACAAAGTTGGAAAAACTTCAAATTAAAATATGAGGTTTTTCATAACTGGTATGATGGGTTTGAATTTTTTTTTTAGCTGCCCTCCTGCCTTCCGTAATAAAAAATGAAATACAAATGGTTGGTCTGCACATATTATTAATTGGTTAAATAAAATAGAATAGCGCCCTTCCAGCAATTGGCGAGACATGTGCCGGACAGCTATGTAATGGAGAATTTATGTATACGCCATGGAATGCCAGGAGGTAGTTGCGCGGCGTCGTATTGACATGGCATGTGCCCGTAATCATTGCTATGCAAAACTAGATGCGTGCCGCGTATTATTCTTCAGTAACGAAGAATTAGATTTGAGCTAGGAGTTTGCGCAGCGACAAGATTTGTGTCGCAGTATTCTTTCTCTTTCCTTTCCCCTCTCTCCCGTGGATGTTGTACGGTCAAGCAAATGTAGGGATTGAATTGGAGATTTCTTGAAGAACCAGGGACTGATTTGGATAACTCTGTTAATTATAAATATGTATAAAAAAAAGTACAGCTTTTTGCTGAGTCTGTTACATTTAGTCAGTATAATGCTGCATTATAAAAACAATTGTTGCAATTAAGAAAATTAGTTCAAGAACAACAAAGCTGGAGAATTGATGCAGAAACTGCTAAATTACAAAAAAAATAATACACAAAGGCGCGGCAGGCCCCATTGTCTAGTTTGTTCATTTTTGATTTGTTTTACTTGATGATGTTGTTTGATATCGCGTTAACTTGCTTACTTTTAATAGATCTCCTCTGCTAGCATATGTGGGCCACTTTGGCACGAGATTTCAACTCTTTGACTTTCATAGCAAACACGCATTTCACTTGTAATCCAATTTCTTTCCTTGCCCACAGTGCTATATGTTTTTTATTTTAA
>Ga0325402_1004232_pt1 | contig 13202 bp, 11 predicted proteins | sample PopdelMetagenome_22_FD_207212 | JGI IMG/M metagenome (GOLD analysis project Ga0325402, IMG submission 207212) | Populus deltoides microbial communities from Bellville, Georgia, United States - Xylem-PdKOR-R3 | ecosystem: Host-associated > Plants > Phyllosphere > Stem > Wood/Secondary xylem... | reverse complement strand
TTTTATTGCAAACCGGAAAGTTTATACATGCATATATTTAATAGAATAAATTAAAAATTATATAGGTTAATAAATCTATTAATTACAATAAAGATTGAGTTGGGAAGCTAAGATAAAAATGTTATTTTAAAAAAATTGAATATTTGTTTTAATTTGAAATTGGATCTCAAAAATTTTAATTCAACACAACATTAAAATTTATTTTTAATATTGTGAGAGCCCTATGTTAGAGTCAATAAAAAAAAACATCAAATTCAATCACATATAAATTTAATATGAAATGATTAAATTAAAAATAAAAGAATCAAGTGACAAAAGAAATAAAATAAAAACATTATGAGTAATTATTACAACCCTTAATGGATTGTGTCTTTTTTCTGTATTGTTTTTTCATTATTTTTTTTTTTTTTAATATTTCTTTCACCTTACATTGTTTTACATGTTTGTAATTTCAAACACTATTTCATGGTTTACAGAGCATCAATTTTATAAAACTGCACTATAATTGTTAAATGAAAAGCAAAACAATACAATAAAAAAAATTGAATGAAAAAAGAACCCAAATAATAAAAAAGAGTTGAAAAAAATAAAATAAACTTGAGGTGGTTTGTTTTTATATAAATCGTGTTTTCCACTTCAAATGTATAGATAATAATTAGCTTTGTTTAGAGAATTAGAAGGTGCATGTTTATATATATATATATATACATAGTCGATAGTCCCGTCATGATTGTGATGGGAACGTCCATTTCAAGAGCTGGCAATAGCATCCAAGTCAATGAGTTACAATCTTCCTTTAGAGTATCGATAAGGTTCTTGTGAAATTAATTCTCAGTCTTGAGAAGCTAATTAATTTGATCAAACCATATTTCTTTCTGCTTTAATTTCTGATTTAATTACTATAATCGAAAATGGAAACACGAAAGTGATATATTACAAATTTACATTTGCACTTGATAATTAAAGACTAGGTATTTTCGTCCTCTAAGTCTCTAACAATTAATTGTAATTTTAAGAGAAAATTATATATATATATATATATATATATATATATATATATATATATAGCAGGCGTCTAACAGATAAAATTTACGAAAAACATTCAAATTAATGATGATAATGGACTGTTTTTCAAGGCATGAATCCTTCAATGATGAGAACAATAACAAGAAGAGAGATGTCGAGTTTTCTATGTTGAGTGAGTCGGCAATTATTTATTGATCATGATGTGGATCTGTTTCATTAAATGTATATTAATCTACATAAGATTTCAGGACAACATTAAAATAAATTGTGGTCGGTATTTAAAGTCCCACCAAAAAACAGGGAAAAAAATGTATACCTATTTGAACTTTGAAGCCGTATTTGGGTGACTAGTGGAAAAGCTTGCCATCTCATTTTTATTTAAAAATGGTTATTTTTTTGTTTTAAAAATATTTTTTTTAATTTTTTATTTTAAATTATTTTTTTACGTTTTTATATCATTTTAATGTATTGATATAAAAAATATTTTTTAAAAAATAAAAATACATGAATTTTACTATATTACTTAATTTCTGCAACGTGTAAGTGTTTAATGGAAGTTTTGTTCATGGATCTTTAAAATGGAAGTTTTGTTCATGGATCTTTAAAATAATTTCCACTTCTTATTGAAATTTTTCTAGAAGAAAACTTGTCATTAAACTTTGCAGACCTGACCTGTTTTCTCTTCCAAGAAGCAACCTGTTACCAGCTGAAGACGAATTGGAATAGGAGGAAGAACAAACTCCTATCACGACTTCAAAAATAAAGTAGCCGTTATATAACCCATACGCACCGTTTCATTTAGTAACCTATACGCATCGTTTCATTCCATAAAATACTGCATGGCAGTTAAGCACCCAGCCTGCGTGCTGAAGGTTCTCAGAACCATTTAGAAGGTAGTTAATTATTCTATATAAAGCTATGTGCATGTTAACAGAAGGAGAACAAGACATATAATGAAAGCATGAATTCCTTTATTTCAGGTAAATACTATCAGTGTGTTGTTGGTGTGGTATCAACGACCTCCCAGAAAAACCTCCCATAATAACTTATATCTCTCCCTTAGCCACCAGTGGATACCATCAGTTTTGGCACCTTCAATATCTCCCCCGTAATAACTGGTATCAGAGCCTGCAATCCACGGACTACCACCATGCCACCAGACACCAGAGCAGCCAACCTCAAGCATATTGAAGACTCCATTGTAGCAGTATCGCAGGATCACAACCTTAAGTATGAGCTGATGGTTGACTTACTTAAGGGACAAAATGTCAAACTAGACCAGACCATTGCTAACCAGGGTGCTCAGATCAAAGACATAAAGAGCATTATGGGCACTATGGCACAACAGCTGGAACTGGCTTTACACAAACTCTCACTCAACACGGGTAGCTCTAGTCAGGGCAGAGACAAGCAGGTATCGGTCATGGAAGGATATGAATCCAGGCACATGAGCTCTCAAGAAGAGAGAATACCTTCATACAAGATACATAAACCAAAACATTTCTTTCCCACCTTCAATGGTGAAGATGTACATCGTTGGCTATACAAATGTGCTCAGTATTTCGAGATCGAAGAAATTGCCAACACTGACAAGTTGAGGATCGCTTCCTATTACCTAGAGGGCGTTGCACTGTACTGGCACCAGAACTTCTTGAGAAGTGCAGAAAACCAAAGAGCCACTTGGGAGGAGTATGTGGAGGCTATCAGCTGTCGATTTGAAGGGCAACAGGACTCCTTGGATGAATTAATGGAGCTCAAACAACAAGGGAATCTGGAAGAATATATCCAAGATTTTGATATTCTATGGAACAAGGCAGAAATCAATGAAAAACAATTGCTGGTCATATTCCTGGGAGGATTGGAGTTGGAGATCAAAAACACGGTAAAAATGTTTGAACCCAAGACTCTTAAACATGCTTATAACTTAGCCAGGTTACAAGCCAACACTCTCTCCTACAAGAAATTTTCCAGTTCCTCAAAACGTTACTCTTCCTCTATTATGATCACCCAACCACACCTTTCCCCAACCCCAAACTCCACCCAAAGTCAAACAACCATGCATAATACTCCCATCAAACCAAATCCAGCTCCCTGGCATAATAATCCTTCCACCTCCACTTACAAGAACTCCATTAAACCAACCAAATCTCTAAAAAACCAAGAATTCGAGGAAAGAAGGCTTAAGGGGTTATGTTTTTGGTGTGATGATAAGTTCGTTCCTGGCCATAGATGTAGAAATAAAATGTGGTATTCCTTAAGTATAACTGAAGAAGAGGATGAAGTCACTATAGAAGAGCCAACTGGAGATGACCTCCAGGCTAGAGAGCTCTCACCCCACATCTCCCTGGACGCATTGGAAGGTACTGTGGGGCTCAACACAATGAAGGTTACTGGTAGAATGGACAGAACCACTGTGAGTATTCTGATAGACTTAGGAAGTACTCACAACTTCCTCAACGCTGAGATGACACTCAAACTTTAGCTCCAATTGACCGTTATTAAACCCATGATGGTGCAAGCAGCTAATGGTGAAAGAATGGTCTGCAAATCCTTATGCAATGGCCTAAGATGGATGATGCAAGGGATAAGCTTTGTGGCCGATGTATTCATCATAGACCTAAGTAATTATGAGATGGTGTTAGGTATACAATGGTTATCACTATTGGGGGGTATATTGTGCAACTACAAACATTTGTGGATGTCATTCGACTGGTAAGGGAAAAAGGGCTTTGCTAAAAGGCAAAAATCCACCGAAACTATAATACATTAAATTGGAGCATCTTAATTCTCTAGCAGGGAGTCACGGCCAGTTGGAGGGATACCATTTATGTAACTTACAGATGATAGAAGAGGTGGAGGCAGGGACCATTCCTGAGACCACTACCTTCTCTGTTCCTTCAACAGGTAATCAAGCCAACCACCCGCAGAACCTTTTGGCAGGATATATTGACTTGTTTCAGGAACCCAAAGGGCTGCCCCCTCTCAGATCCTATGATCACAGGATTCCTCTAAAGGAAGGAGGGAATTCGGTTAATCTACGACCTTACAGATACTCTGGCCTTCAAAAGAACACATTGGAGGAAATGGTGAAAGAGATGTTGAGGGCAAAAATCATAAGAACCAGCAACAACCCGTTTGCTTCACCAGTAATTATTGTCAAGAAAAAAGACTCTACATGACGTCTATGTATAGATTACAGAGCGTTGAATAAACTTACCATCAAGGATAAGTATCCTATTCCCATGATTGAGGAAATTTTGGAAGAATTAGTAGGAGCTTCTATATTCTCCAAGATCGACTTACGTTCAGGCTACCATCAGATTCACATGGCAAGAGAGGAAGAATTTAAAACTGCCTTCAGAACTCACAATGGCCACTACGAGTTCTTGGTTATGCCGTTTGGGCTAACCAATGCCCCTGCCACCTTCTAGAGTTTAATGAATGAGATTTTTAGGGAGCATCTGAGAAAATTCATCCTAGTATTCTTTGACGACATCTTGGTTTACAGCCATACACTTACAGAACATTATGAGCATCTGGCTACCGTTCTCAACATACTCAGGGAACATCATCTGGTAGCAAAGGCTAGCAAATGCTTCTTCGGCTGAAACCATGTGGAGTATTTGGGACACATAATTTCTGAGCAAGGAGTGGCGACAGACCCCTACAAAATACAGGCCATTATCGACTGGCCAATGCCCACAGGATTGAAACAACTACGGGGATTTTTAGGATTGACAGGATACTACAGAAGGTTCGTCAAAGGTTATGGCAGTATTTGCAAACCACTAACTCAACTGCTCAAAAAGGAGGCAATTGGATGGAACGAGGCTGCTACCAAAGCATTCAATCAGTTGAAAAAGGTTATGACCAGTGCCCCGGTATTAGCTCTACCAGACTTCAACAAAACATTCATAGTTGAGACTAATGCATCCATTATTGGCGTAGGAGCAGTTCTTATGCAAGAGGGACACCCCATTGCGTTTCTTAGCAAATCGTTGGGACCTAAACAACAGATTATATCTGTATACGAGAGGGAAATGCTGGCTATTCTTCAGGCAGTTACCAAATGGAAGCACTATCTTTGGGGAACTATCTTTGGGGACGCCATTTTATCATTAGAACAGATTACATCAGCTTAAAGTACCTTCTACAGCAAAAGTTGACCACTCCGGCACAACATTTGTGGTTGGTGAAATTATTGGGGTACGACTATGATATAGAATACAAACAAGGCAGAGAAAACGTCTCAGTAGATGCTCTTTCCAGGATTCCTAACAAAGAAGTGTATGCCCTGACCACTTCTACCATTTCAACAGGCCTCCTGGCAAAAATCAAAAAGTCCGACGAAGGCAATGCAGCAGTCCAAGAGATCATCAAGTACTTACAAGAGTCTACCAACTCTCATTCGTACTACACTTGGGTGAATGATCACCTTAACAGGAGAGGGAAGGTGGTAGTAGGAAAGGATCCTGAACTGAGGGACAAGCTCATATATATGTTCTATAATTCAGCTGTGGGGGGGGCATTCAGGCATGACAGTAACTACTAAAACCATTGGAGGATTATTTTATTGGAAGGGTCAGCAGAAGCACATTAGGCAATTCATCAGGGAATGCAATGTTTGTCAGAGGAACAAACATGAGAACATAGCAAGCCCTGGACTCCTGCAACCGTTACCCATTCCTTCAGCTCCTTTCATCGACATCAACATGGATTTTGTTGAAGGACTCCCAAAATCCGAAGGGAAGGATGTGATATTGGTTGTTGTGGATCGCTTCATCAAATACGCCCACTGCATGGCCCTCAGTCATCCTTATTTTGTCTTAGGGGTGGCCAAAATATTTTTGAGCAATGTCTATAAGCTTCACGGGTTACCAGCTTCTATAACCAATGACAGGGATCTTGTTTTCTTGAGCAGGTTTTGGAAAGAGTTATTCACCAGCCAAACAGAAATTGTTAACAAATGCATTGAACAGTACTTACGATGCATGACGGGTGAGTGCCCAAATCAATGGGTAAAGTGGTTACCCTTAGCTGAATGGTGGTACAATATTAACTATCACTCAGCTACCAAGATGACCCCTTATCAAGTATTATATGGGGTTCCTCCACCCTCGCATATTCCTTACCTTTCAAAGGATTTTGCTGTGGAATCAGTCGATAAGTATTTATCAGCTAAAGAAGAAGTCATAAAGAGAGTCAGGGAGCATCTCCTAGTAGCCCAGAATAGGATGACTATGGTGGCTAACAAGAAAAGAAGCGATCGTAGTTTTGAAATAAATGACTACGTATTCCTCAAACTCCAACCATACAGGCAACAATCAATGGCACACAGGTCATCACAGAAGTTAGCAGCTAAGTATTATAGGCCTTACCAGGTAATTGCCAAGATTGGCAGCATGGCTTATAAGCTTGATCTGCCACCTTCAACTCATATTCATCCAGTGTTCCACGTCTCTCAGCTCAAAAAACATAAGGGTAATCACACAGTACAGGGCACTCCACCTATGTTACCTCAAACAGCTGCCCTGCAACCACAAAACATTTTAGACAGATGTATTGTGCAAAGTTAAAATATTTTCAAAAGAAAAGTTCATCTATATAAAAGATAAAAAAAAATTATAGATAAAAAGAATAATATAGTCAAAAATTAAATACATATTAAAAAAATAAAAAAATTTAATTAAAAAAAGGCTAAATAAGCCCCTCGAAAAATTCAAAAAGGAGGGATGCTAATCAAAACAAAAATAAAAAAAAAACATTTATAAAAACATTAAAAAATATCAATTAAAAAAGGCAAAATTAGAAAAAAAAATAGCATGAGCATTGTGATTTAACCTACCAAACCTGTGATCCAGATTATAGACTCAATTGGGTTGAATAGTTTTCTCTTAAATTTATATTCAGCCTAAATATAAAATTAAAAACAAAAAAGGCCTAAAAAAAGCCTAACACACTCGAGGCATTACAATGAAGAGATTAAGCATATGGGTAGGCCTTCAAGCTTAGGCCAATGTGTTTAGGCTTAGTTTTATTTTATTTTTTATTTTTTTCAAAGAGGTGGACGACATATTTTTTTGAAAGAAAATAAGCAGATGACGTGTCATCTGCGAGCCCAGATTTCGACCATATGGTGGCTAAAAATCAGGGCAATGTTTTTTAGGCCTTAAAGAACCAATTTTCAAGCCATTTAAACCCAAAAACTCCTTACCAACTCCCTTATAACTCTTATAAACCAATTCATCTACCTAAAAACCCAAAAAAGGATCAAAAACCCCGAACTCAAACAATGTTAGATTTGTTTTTCTCAACTTAGATATGTTTTTTCAAGCAACATTAATGCTTCAAACAACTACCACCAAACCCCTCTCATTGCATTAAACACGTGGACACAAAGAACAACCATTTTTTAGATGAAAAATGGCGTTAACGATGATTTTTTCTTTCATCACCAGAATCTAATGATCTCTCTCTCTTCTCTCTAACTAAGGACTGAAAAATGATAAAAATAAACTTTTGTACTTAGTGGTGGAGCCACAGAGGGACAAAAGGGGGCAATTGCCCCCTTAACTTTTTTTTAATATTTAATACTAATTTATTAATTTAGGGAATTGTTACTGCAGGGAAGGAAAAAGAAAAGTTGATATTGTTTATAATTGTTGACTTATATATTAATATAATATAATATAATATATATACACAGCTCATTCCACAAAATGTTTTCCTTTTTCCCTTTTGTTTCTATATTAAATCATTAGTACCGACTTAAAAATATGGAATCCCTGACTAATAGAGTATTTTTTGTTCCTGCCTTTCTTTTCATGAGCTGCTGTATTGCTTTATTCTTTTCATGAGCTGTTATAATCTCCCTCTCTGGTATGTAAATTTCTCATAAAGTATAGTTAAGTAATTAATTTTTTTTGTTTTTTGCTTTATATTTTAGGTAAATTTTCTTTATTTATTTCATTGTTTAATTTTAATTTTATTCTTTTATACTTAGTTATAAAAAATATTAGGGTTTATGATAATTTAGGGGTTTTGATATGAATATGTTCTAATATGTTCAAAATAAATGTTTAAATCTACTAATTTAATCAATTAAATGTTTCTTTTCTTATTATAAAGGAATAAATTAATATTCATGCAAAACCACTATTATTGACATCTCTTGCATTGGTAGAGTAGTTTATTGAAATTTAATATTTTCACATGACTTGTTTGTAAGTAAAAGATCAAGTAGAAAGCATGTTTTTCAAGAATTGTTCATCTTACACATACATGAGGCATTACTCCTCAATTAAATATCTAGAAATGATTAAGTATAATTTAATCAACATACTTATTATATGCATATAGATATGAATTGAAATAGGTTTTGATTTTGATGAATTGATGTGTATTTTGCTATGAATTTCATATGGAAGATTTAGAATTATTGTGTAACTCAACTGGTTTTTATTTAACAGTGAATTATTGTGTAGTTGTGTTAATTATTATATATACACTAATGATGATAAAAAAATCTAGCAAGTTTATATTAAATTAACATGTCACTATACAAGTATTTCAAGCGTAAATCCCTTGAGGATGAAGAGTCAATCAAAGCTTCAAGTAATATAACTCAATCAAGTTTAAAGAAAAGTCATATTGAAATCAACCCCGACACTCTCCTTGCTGACGCTGGCTTACGAAGACCAATTTATGAATACCATATAGATGATAGGGATGCAATCCGAAGAGCTTATCTACAAAAAGGTCCTTATCAACCTTCACACTGTGATTTTCCTCAAAAACAATTTAGGAATATATCAACACTACGACGCTTTAATCCGGCTTTGTTTGGTGCATACCTAACATGGTTAGAGTACAGCATAGTCAAAGATGTTGCCTTTTGCTTGTATTGTTATCTCTTCAAGTCAAAAGGGGGTGTTGATTCGTTTGTGGGTGAAGGGTTTTCAAATTGGAAAAAAAAGAAAAGATTTAATCTTCATATTGGAAAGTCTAATTGTTGTCACAATACAGCTCAGATAAAATGTGAAGATTTGATGAATGAAAAACAAAGTATCATGACTTTGTTATTTGAGCAGACAGTAAAGAGTCAAAGTCATTATCGAACTCGATTGAATGCTTCAATAAAGTGTGCTCATTTTTTGTTGCACCAAGGACTTCCATTTCTTGGCCATGATGAATGTGAATGTTCAAGCAACCAAGGAAATTATCTAAAGCTCTTGCATTTTCTTTCCAGAAATAATGAAGTTATTAAAAGAGTTACTTTCAGCGAAGCTCCTAGACATAACAAATTGACTTCTCCAGATATTCAAAAAGACATCACTCAAGCTGCTGCAGAGAAGATTACAAATGTGATTATCAAAGATCTAGGTGACTCATTATTTTCAATTTTAATTGATGAGTCACGTGACATATCAATCAAGGAACAAATGGTTGTTGTTCTACCATATGTAGACAACAATGAACATATAATTGAACATTTTCTTAGCATTCAACATGTGCGAGATACAACTGCTAGTTCATTCAAGGCAGCTATTGAAGCTTTGTTTTCTAAACATGGGCTAAGTATATCAAGATTACATGGTCAAGGATATCATGGAGCTAGAAACATGGGAGGTGAATTCAATGGCTTGAAAGCACTTATTCTAAATAGCAATCCAAGTGCATATTATGTACATTGTTTTGCTCACAGACTTCAATTGACTCTTGTGGCTGTTACAAAGAAGCATAATGAAGTTGGAGATGTCTTCAATTTTATTTCTAGCATTATAAACATAGTTGGAGCATCATGCAAAAGGATGGAGGTGATTAGATAAAAACAATATGCTAGAATTATTGAAGGACTTGAAAATGGAGAAATTTCTAGTGGACGAGGCTTGAATCAAGAAACTTCTCTTAGAAGGTATGGTGACACTCGTTGGGGCTCCCACTATGTTACAATTATTCATCTACTTGTAATATTTTTATCAGTTCTTAATGTGCTTGAGATTATAAGGATGGGATGAACTCAGAACAGAGAACAGAAGCAGTCGTTTTAACAGATATTATGGAATCATTAAATTTTATATTCATGCTTCATTGTTTAAGAAGGATACTAGCAGTTACTAATGAGTTCTCACAAGCATTACAAAGAAAAGATCAAGACATAAAAAATGTTATGAGTTTATTGAAAACATCAAAGGAACGATTCAAAATGATGAGAGAGAATGATTGGGAATCTTTACTAGAAGAAGTGTCATCTTTTTGCATCAAACATGATATTGATATTCTAAATATGGATGATGAGTACAAGCTTCATGGGCGTTCAAGGTGAAAATCTCAAGGGATTACAAACCTACACCATTTCCGGGAAGAATTGTTTAACAATATCATTGACATGCAACTTACTGAGTTGGATGATCGTTTTACTGAGACGAATACAAAGTTACTTCTTTGTGTGGCATGTTTAAACCCAAGTGACTCTTTCTCTGCTTTCAACAAAGAAAAGCTTCTTCGCCTTGTTCTTTTTTATCCCAGTGAATTCTCTATAATGGACCTTATGGTACTTGGTGATCAACTTGATACGTATATTATTGATCTACGTAGTGATGATGAGTTCTTTGGTATTGAAAATATTGCTAGTCTTGTAGAGAAAATGGTAAAAACAAAGAAGAATTTGATATTTTCATTAGTATATATGCTTATCAAATTATCATTACTTCTACCAGTTGCAACTACTACCGTGGAGAGATTTTTTTCTGCTATGTATATTGTCAAGAGTAAATTGCAAAATAGGATGGGAGATAAGTGGATGAATGATAGTTTGGTTGTATACATTGAGAAAGATGTCTTCGATAAGATTGATAATAAAGCTATTATAAAGCGGTTTCAAAATATAAAAACTCGAAAAGAACAATTATAATGTAAGTTTTTTCAGTTTAAAAGTATTTTTAAATTAATTTTACTTGATATGAATTAGTATATATGTTTTGAATTGATTTCTAATGCATATCTATATAATATATTATTTGTTAATAATTTGCCCCCTCATTAAAAAAACTCTGGCTCCGCCACTGTTTGTACTAAAATAGGATTTTCAGAGTTTAAAGGGACCTAAATTATATAAATTGTATTATTTTTAAAGATTGAAGACCTAAGTGTTTTTTTTTCAAAAACACTAGACACTCCACTCATTATTGACGTCTTTTTTTTTTATTTCAGTCTCTCTTCTTATAATTTCATCATTTCTTAAGAAATCAAAAATATTTGGCCCTTAATTAGGATTAAATTGTCTAAAATTAAAGTTTAAAGACCAAAATAAAAATTAGAAAAAATAGTAATATATGAATTTGTGAATAATATTTTTTAACAATGAAAAGGTTGCACCTTTTAGATTTTTACTAGATCTTTTTGCCCTCATTATGCCGCGGGTGGATCAATTTTTTTCTAACATAAAAAAAAATATCCAAACAGTAATTAACCTTCGATCTAGGATAACCCCAGAGGAAGGAAAGGAAAAAAAAATTGAAAGCTCAAGGTCTAATAGCCTAATGTTAAAGGATGAAATTAAAAAAAAACCAAAGTTAAATCAGATTAATCTTTAAAACCAGCAACTCTGGTTATGAGAACAGGTGATCATACAGAAGACCAAAAAAATTCTTGAAAAAAATTATTAACCATCAAAAAATTAAAAAGAAACAAATGGTAATCAAAACAATGAGAACTAAATATGATATAAAAACTAATGAGAGAAAATAATGTGGGTCTTAATCAAAAAATTAAAAAAAAAAGAAAAAGGATAATGATAAGAAAGAACAATTAAAAGAATAAGAACCAAAACTGGATAAAAAAACAAATAAAATAAAATGTTGAGGGAAAAAATAAAAGAAAAAACAAATTAAGAAGAGGATAAAAAAAGCAATAAAAAAATGAGGACTTAATCTGAAAAAAAAGAGAAATGAAATAAAATATTGAAGGATAAAATTGAAATATATATATATATATATATATATATATATATATATATAATCTAAAAAAATTCAAAAGAAAGAAAAATCAATCAAAAGAAAGAGGGTTATAATTGAATTTTTGCTCAATTATTTTTTTTATCAAAACAATATCATTTTTACTTTTTAGCCAAATAAAATATCAAGCAATTAGTTAGGGGGAAATCATGTCAAAATCCATCGATTATTTTTTGCCATTAGTTTTTTTATCCAAATAATATAACTTTTACTTCCTACATAATAAAAGGTCTGATTGACCCTAGTAAACCTAGTCATTCAACCCACCAATGTCTTAGGAAATGACAGGAATCAACTCCTGAACCGGGTTTTAAAAACATAATAAAAAAGCTTCCAATATGATATGAAAATTCAATTGGATAAAACAATGAGGGATGAAATAGACAAAAACAAAATCATGGAGATAAGTCAAAATAAAAAGATTTGCAATAAAAAAATGAGGATCAAATTCAACAAAAAAAATTAAAATCAAATGATTAGGTATTAAATTGAAAAATAAAATCCAATCAGAAAAAAGATTAATAGCAAAATAAATAGGAATAAAAAGAATGAAGATCAAATTTGATAAAAAAAACATAAAAAATCAAATTACAAGTGATAAAATTGAAAAACAAATAAGTCAAATTCAACACAATTAAAATATTGTGGACCACCATGCAAGTTTACAAGGCTGGCATACTTTTTAAGGAGGAGGAGATAGAAAGGAGAGGGAGGAGAAAAATTATTGCTGAAGTTCCATCATGTCATGAAGGTTGACACGCACCAGCCCACCGTGTAAAGGGTTGGGCGATGCTTCGGACACCACCCTAAAAGGCGACAAACAACCATCAGAAGGCACTACACAAACTAGTCATTTTTTTTTTATCTATCGAAAACACCTCTTAACCTTAAACCAAAAAAGTTGATCTCAAAGGATATACAGTAATTATACTATATAAAAAAAATATGAAAATCACAAAAAAAACCCTCAATTATAAGCTGTGTTGGTTTTTTTTTCAAGATCATGGGCGTAATTACTCTATGTGCATTGAAGTGTGAAGATATTATTTTAGCCCTGGGTTTGTATTCAAATATCCTTTGTTTCTTGAATGACAAAATGATCATTTTAATATGAATTGCACCGGTCATAATCCATAATCAAACACTTGGGGGTTTTAGCTT
>Ga0325402_1004228_pt1 | contig 13205 bp, 6 predicted proteins | sample PopdelMetagenome_22_FD_207212 | JGI IMG/M metagenome (GOLD analysis project Ga0325402, IMG submission 207212) | Populus deltoides microbial communities from Bellville, Georgia, United States - Xylem-PdKOR-R3 | ecosystem: Host-associated > Plants > Phyllosphere > Stem > Wood/Secondary xylem... | reverse complement strand
TTAATTTGAGGTAATGGAAGTGATATTGAAATATTTCCTGTTCTTTTTGGATGGGGTGGGCCAAGGCAAGTGAAATTAAAACTGAAGGTGATAGCGGGCCCAATAAGCCGAGCCCAGTAAATAATAATAATAATAAAAAAAAAAAACAAATGGAAACACTCTGCAGTCGGGTTGTTAGTAAAAACATTTTACTGTTTATGCTGGTCATGGTTCTAAGAGGTTTTACGATGCCGAACGTGGATTTGCCATGTATATTCATGAGTAAGCAGAAAAAATTCAAATGATGTTGTTTTGAATTTTTTTTTTAATTTTTTTTTATTTAAATTGGATTAATTAGATAATAATTTAACTTGTCACATTATTAAATTATTTTTTAAAATAATTTGAAAGAAACTTTTTATTTTTAAAAGAATCTATTTAAAAACTCTCTTTACTTTTTCTATCTGTTTATTAGAAATAAAAAAGAATAAAAATCTCTAAATGAAATAATCAGGCTAGATTGTAATCATAGATTTTGTTACTTCAGAGGAAATGGAATAATTTTAGTTTGCTTTTATGTATAGTTGATGAATGACTAACTTGTCTGAATTTTTAGAGTCCAATGGACAACATTTGTAATCAAACAGAATAGAGGTGTTTTCAAGATGAAAATTATGATGAGCTCTCGGAAAATATTGAATTGTATCTAAATAAGGTTGACAAGATTATAAAACAGTCTAGCAAAACTTTACCTTGTAGAACCCTACATTGGCATAGAATTTAAAGTTAAGAAAAAATGATTCATGATTAATGAATCTAAATTTAACGGGCTTAAAAAACCCCTAAAAGACCTAAAAAAAACCTTAAGAAGTTCCAAAAACATTCCCACGGACTTAGGATACCATACCCGAACCCAAAATACTACCAATGTGCATAGGCGTATGCCCGAGCTCGGGCATGAAAACCCAAGCCCACCATTTTGGCATACGTCCAGCATGCTGGGCATGACACGTCTGACCTTACTAGGTGTGCTGCCCACTGGTATTGGGCTTGACACCCCAATTGATGTTGGGCATGCTGCCCAGCACCATGATGTTGGGCGTGTACCCTAACATCCCTGTGGGCTTGAGCTACCAGTCATGAGCCTAACTTGCTTGGGTTCAAGCAGTGTATTTAGACTCATCTCTCTCCTCTAATGTGTTCAGACACCTTATCCAAGCCCAAAACTCTATTGAGAATTTTTTCCAGAACTCCGCGTGGGTCCTTCGGTATTTTATATTGATTCAATACATATTAATTTGAGTAAAATATAACTCAAAATATCATAAAAGTAAATTTACACTTTAGCTCTTCTTCACAAAATGACAAAACTTATGGGTTATAAATACAACATGAATCCTTCAAACTTAAGGTTCACAATCTCTTTATTCTTAACACTTTCAACATATATATTTTCAAAGCTTATCTCTTTAAAATATCATTGCACTTTCTCTCTCTACAAAGTTCTTGACTTAAGCATATGAAAGTCCCTACATCCATCAAATGAGACCTATTGCAGGTATCAGCTATCAACCACATTGGCTTACTAGGCACCACTAGCTACCACTCACTTGGGCTTTCCATATCAAGCCAATAGATACATTGGCTAGGGAGAATAAATTAAATTGCTTGAACTAAAAGATTAATTGATTATTTAATACATCAATCTTATTCTTAAGCATTTTGGATTTTGAGACTCATGAATGGGAATTTTATATTATTTATGGATGGCATATAAGTTTTACTACGTGTATCCATTATAACCAATGTTTTCAAATAAATATGTTATTGGTCAGGATTTTGTTTGTTTGAAAGAAGACTTTTCTAGAAAGAAATATGTATATAGGAAAGATAGAGTTTTTCCTCCCCTACCCTACCTGTGACTTAAAAAGGTTGTCATGCAATGTTAAGACTTGCTTCAAAAGATGGCTAGGGTACGGTGTGTCACCAAATTCATTAAAGAACACAATCCTGCCATCTACGACACTTTCCGTATAACACACTCTGCCCATTTGTCATCTACGACATCAAATCATAATATCTCTAGTTTTACTTAACCACAATGGACTACTTGAAAATACTTTGTATTCAATCATGGTAGTGAATGCACACATCTCAATTAGAACCTCTCTAGCTATCATTGCAAGTGTAAATACCTCATAAGATGTTTAAACTATAAAGTAAAGTTGTAAATATATGAATATGATTAAGCTATTTGTTGACCTTTGGGTCATATATTAATATTGTATGCATTATAATGATAACAATTAAATATAAATGGACTAATGATATGCTTGTATAAGATTAAGTTTAAACAAGTTTATATGAAAATCACATCAACAAACATGAGGTATTGAATGAAGATGTCAATCAACAAGTCCAAGATGCAAAGCAAGTGAAGAATAAATCTAGAATTCTATATGAACCGGTCAACCATTTAGTGATACCAATTTAATCGGTCGATCGTTTATTCATATGTGATGAAGACCTGAAAATTTGCAAGAATCAATCGAATGATTGGCTTGACCAATTTGAACCGGTCGACCGCTTAAGTTGTCAAATAAACAATAATGGCTATGAACAACTACTCTTTGCTAGAATCAATTATATAGCTTGCTAATTGAATAATTTACTACAGAATTTAACTATATATATAAGCTATTTAAAGAGCAAAAACAAATTCAAATCATTAATCTTAAATCATACTCATATTTATGCATTAGAACCTCCATATTTTTACACAATAGTATGAATTCTCATACTAACTACACTCATATATTCTAAGTGTTATTGAGTAAGATATAGAGATAAAAGCTTCAATTATATTATCTACTCTTTGAGTAAGTGTTTTTATATTTTAAATAATTGTAATCCTTCAAGAGTTTAAGTGAAAAACTCTTGGTCATTGGTGAGGTTCCTCACCAAGGTGAAAAATATTAAAGAGGGTGTTTTTTTAAATGGTGAAAAAGGATTTCATGAGGATTCATCAAGGACATTGTAATATTTGGTTTGGACTAGTAAAGAATATAATAATTAAGACTGATTTGGTGTTTGAGGTGTGGATGTAGACTTGTCGAACCATGTTAAAAACCGAGTTTGCAATTTCTATCCCTATACTTTTTACTTTAAGCACTTTAATTAAATTATTGGTTAATTATGTTTATTGTGTTTAATTGAGTTAATTGCATTATTTCCAATCAACCTCTAGAACACCTTTCTTTAATGGTAATGACTATGTCTATTGGAAAGTTAGGATAATTATATATCTTCAATATGTTGATTATGATTTATGTCAATCTATTGAAAATGGATCTCACAAACCTACTAAGATTGAAAATGATATAATGATTTCTAAACCTAGAAATGAGTATACCGACGGGGGTAAGAAGTTTTTTTCTATGGATGATAAAGCTATGAACACTTTGTATTATGCCTTGAATAGAAGTGAGTTTAATATAATATCATCTTCTAAAAAAGCTAGGGATATATCGATACACGACATCACGCAGCAGCTCCACTTTGTTTTATTAATAAAAAAGATTAATTAGGGGAAATAAAGATTTTATTGGAGTCGTCATCTAGTAATTTGAGGGAACTAGAAATCCTAAATTAGACACTGGTCCTAGAAATTTAGGTACTTAGTTAGTTATGATTAAGAGAAGGTAAACACCACCCTTAAAACATCCTTTCAAGAGAAAGGTTACCTTTATTTGTGTTTTATTTATTTATTCAAGTCTTATAATATTTTGAGTTTATTTGCAATTTGTTTTTAAAGATGGTTAATGTCGATCCCTAAAAATAGATGACACATTAAAAAATTACATTAGTCCCTGAAAATAGGAGACTCGTCTAAAATGTTGACATTTAACCCTAAAAATGAGAGCTACATCTGAGTTACAAAAATAAACAATGGATATAATTCATATTTTGTTTTTAAACTTTTAAGATCGATTCTTTTTTTTTTTTTTTTGTAAAAAAGAGATGTGTTGACAAACAATGTTCATTCCTAAAAAGGAAGATTATGTTGGTATCGCTAAAAAAGGGCATACCCATACTTGAGAATTGGGCTTTGGACCCGCAAACGATGACGAGATAAGATGGGTGTTGGACTCACGTCGTTATTCTTTTTTATATTTATTTCGGGTATTTTACAAAATACAAAGAAAATTTTACAAATACTTATATAAAAAATAAATAAAATACCACTAGGAATCCCCAAAATTACCTGAGTGTCACTATATAGGTAAAAGACTGAAATACCCTTGATCTTCTCAGGAAATTATGAAAATACCCCTGGTGGCGCATGTAGCTCACGCGCGGGCACTATTGGAGGGGTGAAATTATTCGGCCAGATTACGGACAAAAGAAGGAAGATTCTGGTAGATACAGGGGAGAAGATTCTGATGATGGTGGTCGTACTAGCTGTTGATAGCTGATGAGAGAGAATCAGCGGCTTGAAGCTTCGATTGGCCGAAGACGTCGCGACCTTTTCCCGGCATAATGCTGCGGTGAAGGTGATGAAACCCGCTTGGGGTTTGATCGCTAGGAGGAAATGAACCTTTATATGGTGAGATGACGTCTTAAGATGGCCGGAGTTGGGAGATCCATGTAGAGAGAGAGAGAGAGAGAGAGAGAATCTCTGAGATTTGCTATGGTGCGGACGCGATATGGTAAGTTGGTGAACCAGACGCCTGTGGACCGCTTGATCACTTTTGATTTAATCCTTTAGCTATGATTGGCTTGATCTTATGGTCCTGATTGACAGATATTAACTTCGGTGTGATAAGCTACACTGTATGCTTGGTGCACCCGATAATGTGGCAAGATAGGATCAAAGATAGATCTTTTCAAAGGCGGAGATAGATTTGGGTTTTAATTCAGTGTGGTAAGCTGTATTATATTAGATCCAATTAAAGGCTCAGAACTAAATACTATTAGATCTAATGATTAAAATATTTATTGTATTTTTCTAATTGTTTTAAAAAAAATTAATTTCTTACTCGTGGGAAGAAAAACTAGAAAAAATATAAATAGTATTACTATTTACTTCTTATCTTCTCCTCTCTACCTCTTTCCTTCATCTTTCTTCTGTGAATTTTCATTGGCTTTTATAGGCAATGCTGAGGGGACATGAAAAATTATAAATAGGAGACACGGCTCTCTCCTAAAAAAAACATTTCACCGCCCCAACTGCACCAATTACTACAATAAAAACTTATGCATTATTGATTTTGTTTTATTATATATAATAATAAATATTTATATATGTAAAACTAAAAACTCAAATCAATATTAAAAAAAGCTCATTTCAACCGCTCAAAATCAATTTTAATTACCGAAAAATTAATTTGAAACACCAAAAATATTTTTTGACCAGTATCAACCCGGTGGACCGGGTTTTGATTGAGAATAACAGTTTTGACCCCCAAATGGCCTGCAACTCATTTTGTTTTATCTCGGTCAACATGGTTTGACACATATTGACTCGATGGACTCGGTTTTGATCGAAAATGATGGTTTTCACCCAAAATGGCCCAAAACTAGTTTTTTACCCTGGTCGACACGGTTTGACTTGTATGGATCTGGTGGACTCGTTTTTTTATGGAAAAGGTGGTTGACCCGAGATAATATATTTTTGAATTTTAAACTTTTTTCTTAATTTTTTTGGATTTTTATGAATAAAAATAGAAATAAAATAACATTCAAGAAAATTTTGGAGAATCCAAAATTGAGTTATTGCAAGATATATGGCATACTTTAGAATTAACTCATGAAGGTAATAATCAAGTTAAAGAATTCAAAATTGATATGCTTATACATCAATATAAGTTATTCAAATTTGTTTCCAAATGAATCCATAAGTAGTATATTTACAAGAATAACAATTATCACTAATAGTTTGGATGCTCTTAGTAGGACTTATACTAATGTCGATATTATGAGCAAAATTTTGAGGTCCTTGCTAAAGACTTGGGAAGCAAAGGTGATGAAAATCCGAGAAGCTAAGAATCTCACCAAACTTTCATTGGAAAAGCTCATCGGTTTACTAATGACTCATGAAATCATCATGGAAAAGCAAGAACTAGAAGAGATGCCAATAAGAATTTGGCATTCAAAACCGTACATCATGTTGATAGTGATGATGATGATGATAAAAAAAGAAGTGGAGGAGGACTTCGCACTAATCATAGATAATTCTAAAACTTCCTAAGAAAGAAGCAAAGAAATAAGAAAGAATCTAGCAAAGAGACACTTAGATGTTACAAGTGCAATGAGATGGGACATATAAAAGTTGATTGTCCTCATTGATAATTCCAAAACTTCCTAAGAAAGAAGCAAATAAATAGAAAATTCTCAAACTTTAAGAAGGATGGAAATAAGAAAGAATCTAGCAAAGAGACACTTAGATGTTACAAGTGCAATGAGACGGGACATATAAAAGTTGATTGTCCTCTTCGTCAAAATAAGAAGAAGAAACATCATCACAAACAAGCTATGAAAGCAATATGGAGTGATGACTCGGATTCTAGTTCAAGTGATGAAGAATAGCATGTTGCAAATGTTGTTTCATGGTAATTGAAAGCGATAATGAGAAACGTTTTTCGGATGATGAATCTGATGTCTCTTATAATAAATTGTATAATGTATTTGAGATATTGTATGATGAATACAAAAAGTTAGGTTCTAAGTATAGTTTATTAAAAAAGAACCATGCATGTTTACTTGTTAAGAAAAATACAGTAGAAAAGAAAGCATGCATTATAATTGAAGATTATGATAAGATGAACAAACTTGAAGAGGAAAATAAAGCTTTAAAGGAAAATGTTGATAGGTTGAAGATTACACTAGCTAAATTTACTCAAGGTTCTAAAAATTTAAAAACCATTCTAGCTAGTTAGAGATGTGTCTTCAACATAAGATGATTAGGCTATCAACCTACGAAGAATAAAATATATCTAAATAACTTTTTTTAAGCCAAACAATCACATGACCCAAATCAAACATGCAATTATTGTAGAATCAATGGTTACTTGATTTATGCAAGTCCTATGAAAAAGGACAAAGTTATTTGTATGACTTGGGTTCCAAAATGAACCAACACTAACCACAAAAGACCCAAGAAGGTATAAGTACCAAAAACCTCATCTTGTTTTTATATGTGCAGGAATTAAAGGAATATAGGGACTAATTCTTGGATAGTGCTTGTTCAAGAAATATAACCGTTTATGATTTATTATTTTAAAGCATTACAAAGATCAATGGTGGAAAAATAACTTTTGGAGACAACTCAAAAGGAAATATCATTGGAGTTGACAATATTGAAGGTAAGTCCTCTTCTTTAATAGAAAATGTGTTTCTTGTAAATGGTAAAACATAATTTGCTAAGTATTAGTCAATTGTGTGATAAAGGCTACAAAATCATGTTTAACCATGCATGTTGCTTAATCCTTGAAAATGATAAAGTTTTATTTGTTGGTAATTGAAAAGAAAATGTTTATAAGATTAAAATTGAAGCATGCATTAGGATAGAAAGTTGTCTTATTGCTAGCATTAATGATAATTTTCTTTGGCATATAAAATTAGGTCATATAAGCACGAATATTTTTTTCTAAACTTGTAAAAAATGAGCTTACTAAAGGACTCCCTCATATTGCATTCAAAAATAAAAAATTATGTGATACTTGCCAAATAGGTAAACAACTGAAAACATCTTTTAAGAGTAAACACCATATTTCTATTGACAGACCTTTAGAATAGCTATACATAAATCTATTTGGACCAACTAGAGTTAGAAGCATAAACGGATATAGATATGTGTTTGTGATTGTAGATGACTTTACAAGATATATATGAGTTTTGTTTTTAAAATTAAAAGATGAAACTATTTATGAATTTGTAAGGTTTTCAAAGAAAGTTGAAATTAAAAAGGGGTTTTCAATCATAAACATAGAAAGTGATCATGATGGTGAATTTATAAGTGATTTTTTTGAAATGTTTTGCAAAAAAAAGGATACCACCATAACTTTTCAACTCACTCCTTAAGTAAATGAGGTTATGGAGAGGAAAAATCGGTCTCTTTAAGAAATGGTAAGACTAATGTTAAATGAATTTAATACCTCTAGATGTTTTTAGGTGGAAGTCATAAATACTTTTTGCTATGTTTTAAATCGTATTACCTTGAGACTAGAGTTGAAAAAGACTCCTTATGAGTTTTGAAGAGGAAAAAAACCTAACATCTCATATTTTAACGTTTTTTGTTCAAAATGTTTTATTCTTAACACTAAGGATAACTTGGACAAGTTTGATTCAAAATCCAATGTTGGTATTTTTTTTTTGATATTCCTCCTCTAGCCAAGCTTATAGAGTTTATAATAATATAATACTTTGTCTTGAAGAATCTATGCATATCGCTTTTGAGGAAACTTAAAAAATTAATGAAATTCTAGATGACATAAATGAAAGTGTTCAACAATTAATTCTTAATGATAAGACATCTATAGAGAACAACAATGAAGAAATAAACACAGATCAACCAAGCACAAACCATCAACAAGAAATGGTAAGTAACTCTTTTGTACCACCAAAAGAGCTAAGGTATGTAAGCTCCCATCCTCTTGACTTAATTATTGGTAATATATTTGAAGGAACCAAGACTAGGGTATCTCATAGGAACATCAATGAGCATTGTATATTTATTTTGCATATAGAGCCTAAATCTTTCCTAGAAGCTGAGAAGGATGCTAATTGGATTTTAACCATGCAATATGGGCTAAACCAATTTGAAACGAATGATGTTTGAGAACTAGTCCTTAGATCTAAAAATCAATCCATCATAGGAACAAAATGGGTTTTTATGAACAAAGTTGATGAACATGGGACAATAATAAGAAACAAAGATAGGCTATTGGTCAAAGGTTATAATCAAGAAGAAGGTATTGATTATGAAGAAACCTTTGCACTCATAGTTAGACTAGATACCAAAAGAATGCTTTTAGCTTTTGCATTTCATTTCAATTTTACACCTTTTCAAATGGATGTCAAAAGTACATTTTTAAATAGTTTTATTATAGGAGAGGTATATGTTGAACAACCTCAAGGTTTAGAAAACTTTCATTTTTCCGATCATGTTTTTAAACTTAAGAAGGTTTTATATGGCATAAAACAAGCACCAAGAGCACGATATGATAAATGAAAGATTTTTCTTATTGAAAATGATTTCAATATTGATAAAATTGACACCACCCTCCTCACAAAGAGAAAAGGTAGAGATATATTGTTTGTACAAATATATGTTGATCATATTATATTCGATGCTATTAACAAATCTCTTTGTAAGAAATTTACAAAATGCATGCAAGATGAATTCGAAATGAGCATGATGAGAGAATTGAACTTTTTTCTTGAATTGCAAATCAAGCAAACAAACGATGAAATTTTCATCAACCAAAGCAATTGTATTAAAGATCTAATAAAAAGATTTGGGATGAAACATGTCAAAAAAGCTGACATGTTTATGGGAACATCAATCAAGCTTGATATGGATAAAAATGATAAGAACATAGACATCACAAAATATCAAGGTATGATTGGCTCACTCTTGTATTTAACTACAAGTAGACCCAATATTATGTTTTGTGTTTGTCTATGCTTACATTTTCAAGCATATCCTAAAGAATCCCATGTAGCTGTTGTTTAATTCATTTTTAGATATTTACATGGTACAATGACTTAATGATGTGTTATTCGAAAAGAAGCGAGTTGAATTTGATTAGCTATTTGGATGCAGATTTTGTTGGGTGTCAAGTTGATAAAAAAAAATACTAATGGAACATTTCACTTTTTAGGATCATCACTAGTATCTTGAGCTAGCAATATACAAAACTTAGTAGCTCTATCAACAACTAAAGCGGAATATATTATGGCGGGTAGTTGTTGTGCTCAGATTTTATGGATGAAATAAACTTTAAAAGACTTGACTAAATTTTGATCATGTTCTTGTCATGTGTAATAACACAGATACTATAAATCTATCTAAGAACCCTATACAACACTCACTTACAAAACATATTTAAGTGAGACATCACTTTCTAAGAGATCACATGTTGAAAGGTGACATTATACTTGATTTTGTTAGCACAGAACATCAACTTGTAAATGTTTTTACATAGCCTTTAGGTAAGGATTCCTTTTATGAAATTATAAGGAATCTAGGCTTTATACATGCTAATGACATTCAAGGTCTTATGCTTGTGTGAATACATTATTGGAAATAAGTTGGATATGTTTAAATGATAAAAAAAACTATACCCCTTTTAGCATGAAAAATCTGTTTTACTGTAAAACTCTCTAACAATGCAGATCTAGGATGAACCGGTCAACCGATTCATCATACCAATTCAATCAGCCGATCAATTGGAACAAAGAAATAGAAGGTTATCTACAGGATGAACAATAGCTTTTTGAAATTTTATTTGGTTTAGATTTGGAGACAACAAGTTGGATAAAATGGTTCATGCTAATCGATCTATAGTTGTCTAAAGAGGATTAGAAAGCATGTTAAGTGATTTTGGGATAGATACAATATTTACTTATATAGGTTGGCAAAATCTTTTTCATTTGAAGAAACTCATCTATCTTAAGCTTATCATGATGTTATTTTGTAAATATGTGAATCAATGTGAAGCCTAAAATAGTAAGTCATTTGCAAAATAAGCATATTGAATTTGATTGTGATACTTTAGGCAATATTTTAAGCAATAAAATCATTGGAGATTTTATGTATGAAGTTTAACTTCATATATTTCCTAGAAGGTCCTAAGGTTTATGAGGTTATAATCATACCAACTATTGGAGATTTTGTGTATGACAAAGTCGTAACATAACATACTGATCAATTAAATTTCGCACTAGGTGTTAACATTAAGAGTTAGGATTTACTCTAACATTCTAGGATTCTTCACTGCATAATAACATATAATATTCTGTCCAAAAAGAGGCATTATGATGAGGTCACTTTCATGAATATGTGTTTGATAGATTGTATGATTAGAGGATGTTGCATCAATCTCCCTTATATTATGATGAATAATATCATTATGGCCCATGATAAATAAATAAAAAAACAAAAATCTTTACCATATAGTAATGTTTAACTATTGTTTTTGAGTATTTTGATATCTTACTCACCAATATAGACAAGAATCCATACCTAAAAGCGATGGAAATAGCATCAGGACACTTACCAAGATGGGGTATGTCTTGACTAATATGGTGCTTAGATATCTAAAGACTAGATTGGTACTCATGATGAAGAAGAGCATGATGAGGGGAAAAAGTAGAATATCAATGGTGATGTTGAGTTTGTTGATATGTTTGAGACGCCACCTAGAGCTTCCTCTTCAAAAGATGTTCGTACAAGCTCTTGGTGATTAAGGATGGAAGGTCGACTAGAGCATATTGAGAGTTAGATGAATCATATTCGAGAGGATGTGCGTAATATGAAGGATATGATGACTAGTTTTCTCTCTTGCTACCCATCACCTTAAATGATTATATCACAATCATTTAATGTTTTCATTTTCATTTTTTTTATTACTTTTCACTTTGTAATGCATATTATCTTTTGAATATTATGCAATGATTTTGTTTTATTTTTCTATAATTGTTATACTTTCCCTATTTTCTTTTCGTTGGTGACAAAATAGGAGAAAATTGAGGAGATTGAGGGAAAAATAAAAAATAAATATAAAACAGGATACATGATTAAGGGGGAGAGAAACATATATATATATTGGTTTTCAAGTGAAGTCTTTAAGGGACTATATGCAAAATATAGGAAGAGATTAATCTATAATATATATAATATGAAAAATATTGATTTTTGGGTCACATATTAATATTTTTATGTATTTTGATAATAACAATTAAATAGAAATGGACTAATGATATATTTGGATGATATTAAGTTTAAACATGTTTATATAAAGATCATATGAATGAAAAAATCAATTAACAAGTTCAAGATGTAAAGCAAGTGAAGACTTAGTTTTTAAGTGTTCATTTTAGTGCTTAAATGCAAATAATTATATCATACTTGATAGCACAAATTAAAATGAATACACACACTTCACTCTGCATGCATTTAAAAATTATTGATAAAACGGTTCTAAGAATTAACCAGGATTAAAACTGATAAATCTAGAATTCTACATGAACCGATCGATTGTTTGGTGATACCATTTTAACCGGTAATCGATTGACCGTTTATTCATACGTGATGAAAACCTAAGAATTTACAGGAACTGATCGACCGATTGAATTATTAGAGGAATAGTAACGACTATAAATAACTATTTTTTACTAGAATCATATATATATATATATATATCTTGCTAATTGAAGAATTTAGTACAAAATTTAACTATATACACAAGCTATTTCGAAAGCAAAATCAACTTCAAAACATCAATCCTAAATTATACTCATATTTGTACATTAAAACATTTATATTCTTGCAAGAATATAAATTTTCATACTCACTACACTTAAATACTTTCAAACATTCCAAACACTATTAAATAAGCTATAAAAATATAAGTTTCGATTGTATTTTTATTAATTAATTTTTTCAATGATTAATAAACATAGAAATATATGAAAAATAATTAGCTGTCATGAAACATAAAATAGGACCTAAGTAATTACTATAACTACGTTTCTGAAGTTCCAAGTTATGTTTACAATAAAATACGAAAAGCCATAGTTTTAAGATCCGGCCCGGTCTAAGACCCGAGTTTCAGGTTTTCACCAATCACTGGATTTTGATCGAGTCAGCCGGGTCACACTGGGTTTTTTCTTCCCCTGTTTTTTCTTCAACCCAGCCCAGTTCCAGCCCCGGATCGGCCGGGTCCTAAGTTAACCCACCGGACCGGGCCGGGTTTCAAAACTATACAAAAAAAAAAAAAAAAAAAAAAACTACATCATATTTCTATCAAAATGGTTTTACATCAGGAAAAAAAAAATGCAACGCCCATCAAATATTGCTAGGCTTCACGTATGTAGTAAAGAAACCTATCTTCCGGAATGATGACCGCTGTCATAAGTGAGTCCTCTCCTATCTCTTCTTTCTCTTTAAAAGAGAAGCAGCACGGAGAAACATGCGATCAACCTCGTCAAAGGATGGTGAA
>Ga0325402_1004225_pt1 | contig 13211 bp, 9 predicted proteins | sample PopdelMetagenome_22_FD_207212 | JGI IMG/M metagenome (GOLD analysis project Ga0325402, IMG submission 207212) | Populus deltoides microbial communities from Bellville, Georgia, United States - Xylem-PdKOR-R3 | ecosystem: Host-associated > Plants > Phyllosphere > Stem > Wood/Secondary xylem... | reverse complement strand
CCAGCTGTTTGACGAAACATGAAATGTGAGATTTTTCAATTGGATCTGTTTTAATCACATAGTAATCAGTTTCTTGTGCCAATTCGTATTGTGTCTGTTAGACTTTCCATAAAACATCTTGGTTATATTTGATGGATTAACTGTTGAATATCATATATAGAGTAGCTTAAAGAAAGGTATCGAAACTGAGAAAATGATAGAAAGAATACAGCAGTGGTGCAATGAATATAATTAACGTTTTATGTCTGTTACAATTATTAATTTTGATACTTGCTGCTGCATTGGGGTCAACTGACTGTTCATCACTTTGTGTATTTAGCAACTGTTCCAAGAGAATCGAGTTCTCATAACCTCATATAAAATTTGATATCTTCTCTTGCGTCACTGTTTCAAAGCTCCCCCCTAAATATTTTCTCGGCATGATCCACAGTCTATCGTAAGGTATAATAGTGTAATGTTGCTTATGCTGGTTGCTATTGTAGCCTGTATTATGTCATCAATTCGTGTTGATTTTCCAGAACTGAAAAAAACATTTGCAGTCTGAAATGATAGAAGAACTTTACAATAATAAAGCTTTATTTGTTTTGGCTATCATTCCTAAGACTAGAACCACTTCTAGATGGTTTTTTTGAGCAAGTCAGCTCTCACAGGCCACCTTGGGCCCCTCTGTTATAAGCTTAAAGGGGATATAAAATTCCTTCTTCAGTTCATGGTTTTAAGTGGAGACAACCATTTGGTGCACTGATGTTTTAAGCTGAGAGGGACAAAAGTATCTTCCTTTCAGTTTACTGTTACTTCCCTGATGATCACTACCCAGTGGTCCATGTGAGTCAATTTGGCTTTGTGTTGGTTTTTCCATGATTTCTCCTTCATGTCAATTTGGCTTTGTTGAAATTTTGATATTTCATGGGACGATTAAACAATTAAAGATTCTAATCGCTTAAACTATACTAATAACAAATTGTTAAGCTGAGTAAGTAATCTTTGGCATAGATATGAGATTTGCTGCATTTATCCAATTCATTTTACACACACACACATATAGAATCATGTATCTGCTGGCCAAATTTTTGTTTGTTCTCTTCTTTGTTGTCTACTACTGGATGTGTTGGATTCTCAAAACCAGGTTAATCTGTTTGTATGCGTAACAATAAATTGAATATCTATTTTACTCAACCAACAAAAAATTATTAAATTGTCAATCATCAGATAATACAGCACCATATTCTCGTGCAGATTATTTGTTGAATCTTATCTTGTTAATTGCAAAACCCCTACATGAAAAGAAAGCATCTCTGCATGCGTGGTGAAATGCCAGTTTTTACATTTTCTATATGATTGATGTATTGCTCATGTCTTCATTTATACAATATCATTAAGTTATATGACTCTGTTTCCTCTATGTGCAATCACTGTCTTTTTCAGGTGCCCTGCTTGCAGAAATTATAAGGTATTGTATCTTACTTTTTTGAATTAGCAGTTTTTTTCTTCTTTCTTATTCTGTGAGCTTCAAATGTGCAGCCCCATTACGAGAAGGTTGCAAGGCTTTTTAATGGGCCTGATGCTGTGCATCCTGGCATTGTATTGATGACAAGGGTGGATTGTGCTTCGAAGGTATATATGTACTGTCTTCTTGATTTTTTTTAATACATGCTGTGGTCTTATTCAACTCCTTTCAAATTATTTTGCAGTGCACAGAAAATTACTTGTTTCCATAAATACTTAAATTGGGCTTTCTTTGGAAAACTTTACATCTGCACAAATTTAAAAGAGAAAAAGGACGAAGGCAATATGTGTATTTTATTGTACGGAATAATTATAAGAGTGTCATTTGTTACAGCACGTTTGGATAATGTATTTGAAGGCAATACTTTAATTGGTTTTCCAATTCTTGTTTTCATGTCCTTGGGATGTCGTTTATCCCTTCTCACAGTGTCCTTTACCATAACCCTAGTTACATGTCGAAAGTTGGAATGCTGTGTACTAAGCCTTTTTTTTTTTTACTTTTCTAAAGAATTTTTTTTTTCTAATCTTGAATGGACTATCGCTTTGGTCTGGGAAGACCATTTCATCAAGTGTCTCTTGAAACTCTATGTTTTTCTAATTGACAAATATATGTTCATTTGTCTTTGAAAACTTTTATTGTTAGTCATTTGCAGTTTTATGGAATTTCTAAAGGTGGCGAAAGGATGAAATTTGTAAGAACCTAGGCTTGATAAAATAGTGTTCCAACTATATCAAATGATTGGTGATTTGCGCAAAAGATTATAGTTGATCATATTGGCACAAATGTCTTCTGACCCCATCACACTATTGGTTTAGCTTTCTCGTATCAGTGATTCTGTTTGTAAAGTTTCTGCTCTCTTAGCTCTATTGCAGTCTCAATTGATATACATGGGATACTTGGTGATTAGTCCTTCTTTAACTTGTTTGGCAGCACAGATAAACAATAAACTCTGTGATAAATTTTCTGTGAGTCATTATCCTATGTTATTTTGGGGTCCACCTTCTAAATTTGCATCTCACGGCATGGAACCTAAAGAAGAGAAGAGTGAAATACGCATGATTGATGATGGACGGACAGCTGAACATTTGGTTAGTTGGATCAATAAGCATTTGGGCAGGTATGGGATACTTATAACTATCACTTGTTTAAGTGAAATCTTCATATTGTAATTTACATACCTGTACTTCAAATGTGTGTGATGTTAAAACATATCAATACCGTGCCTATTAAACACAGTCATGTATCAAATTTCTCTGTAAGTAGAAAAAAAATTGGATAAAAATTGTATTTTCCATATATTCCCTTTAGTCAGTTGATTTTTTTTTCTGTGGTATTGCTAGTAGGAAAATGTTTCTATGTCATATTTTTATTGCATTATGTTTGCTACATATGCACGTGATAAATTCTTTTGTTAATTTTGTGATATAAGTGCTTAACTACAGTTTAGGTGTATCTTGAATATGTAAAATCAGAAGATGCTGTATGTGCTAGAGTCACCCACAGCTTGTGCCTTGTGCTGGTTATTTTTTATTCAGAGAAATGGGCTGTTATAGTGCATAGACATATGTTTTCTTATTAACTTTTTTTTTTAATTGAAATCTGTTGTTAAAAGTTTCTGATTTTGGCAATGTATGCTTTATTGTTTCTGTAATACTGGATGTTGGCTTCACTGCTTTGCCCTGTTACAACCTTCATTATTGTTTGCAGCTCATATGGCTTGGACGATGAGAAATTTGAAAATGAGCATCTTCATTCAAACACATCAGACCCTGGACAGGTTTCTGTTTGCATAGTTCAGATTTGCTTTGTTATTTTTAATAACAATAATTTCATTAATTTAATATATTAACTTCTATGCTGCACAACTTGTGAAAGATTGCACGTGCTGTGTATGATGTTGAGGAGGCTACAGCCTTTGCCATTGAAATCATACTCGAACACAAGGTGGACATTTCCCCTCTGGTTATGTTTCATGGGGGCGCATACTCATTTGCACTGTCTCCTTTCTCCACTCATGATTTAAATGCTTGTTCTGCAGATGATCAAACAACACACTCGGGTTTCACTCATTAAATTTCTTCAACTTTTAGCGGTTCATCATCCTTCAAAGAGGTAAAGACCATCTTCTTTGAATGAAACTTTCCATACTCAATCCAGTAATTACTTCGTTCATCTACTCTAGATTATTTGTATTAGGTGCCGGAAGGGAAGTGCAGAAGTGCTTGTGAACTTTGATGATTTGTGCCCACCAGATATGTGGTCACCTGACAAACAAGAAGTAGTCAGTGATGGCAAGGGCATGCTAGGGAATTTCCAGATTTGTGGGAAAGAAGTTCCTCGAGGATATTGGGTAGGTGCTTTTCTCTTTTGATAATATTAAGCATTAGCCTACCATAGCCAATTTAGGACTGAAGTGTAGTGTAATCGAATTGAACTATTTAGGCATGTTTTGACATGAACTGACAGTGGTAGCATGTACATAGTTTTGGCTGATGTAGTTTGATATTTTGGATAGTGTTTAAATGTATGTAGTTTTTGTTGATGGATTATGATGTCAAATCTACAATTATGTTTCATGGGGGTGCATACTCATCTGCATAAATGAGTTTGGAAATGGTATCATGTCAGTTAATTTCAGTGAGATAGCTGACAATTTTTGAACTAGGACTTGCTCTGTTAAATCACCATATTTTTTAAAAGTATTGTCTATGTTTGTGCTTTGTTTGGGCTGTTTTTTTTTTCTCCCTCTAGCCATCGCTTCAAATAAGTGAAACTTGGTGGACATAGTATCATTTTATTCATTGCTTTCAATATTGAGGACAGCATCATAACATTTCTGTAGCTTTTCAGTAATTTAGTGTTTGCAAGGCACTCATTCATCTATACGATAAGAGCTAACCAAGTTCGTGAATTTTCAAAAAATCCATTCTAATGCAGCTTCCATCATTTAGTTTTTGTGTAGTCCTTGTAGCTTTAGATTTTTTTTTTTGAGAAACTGAAGATTTGTTTGTGAGATCAAACAATGATGTATGTCTAAATTTTGTTGAAGATATTTGTTACTGCCTTTTTCTTCCTATGGTTAGCTTATACCGGTTTGTGCCATATGTTTAACCATGTCTTGTTTCTTGTTACTTCGCAAATTGCTAGATTGATTTTAAAATGGCCTTGTGTGTTCTTTCTCAGATGTTTTGCCGTGGTAGCAAGAATGATACCAGGGGCTTCAGGTAACAACCTATTCTCCTTCATTCAATTATTTACAGGACCAATACTTTGTTTAGTATGTGTTAAGTTTTGATATAGCAATTTATCTGGTTATCCATACACTTGAGACAATGAGTTCATGTGTAATAGTGCTACATTACTTGATATGGCAAGGCACATCCAACCTAAGCCTAACCTATTCTTTTGTTAGTCTTGTATCTGTTCCTGTTGGATTATTCCTCATAGGGAGTTCTTCAGCTTGCTTGGAAAGGCTATGTATAGTTCATAAATGTGAATCATATATTGTCATGTTCCGAGGCCAATCATCTCCATTGTACCATCACTTGTTAGTTGTTATGGCCGAAATGGAGGACCGATCCACTGCTTCAGTTTTCTGAACATTTTCCAAGATCATAGGCAAAAAAATGCAGATTTGCCATCAGATGCAAGAATCATTCCCTTCTACTGATAAGCATTAGCTCGCTCTCACCTCTGAAATAGCAAATTTAAAGTGCATGGCAGTTTAATTTTTTGGATCGGAAAAGAGCTTAAATTGCTTTTACTTTTTGTGTACCATTAAACATGCGTATGAGTGTGGATTCTTATGATGGCTTCTATCAACATGTTTATGAGATGGTATTTAGTATTTGCTGCTGCTTGAGGCATATCTTCTCTTACAAAAGAAGGCATATCTGTTGTCAGTAATATAAAACTTGGCATCTTAAGTAGTGTTTTCTCATACCATGGAAACCAAACCCCTGTTCTTTTGGAACAACTATAACCGTTATAAAATTCCTCTACAGTTGAATTGTTTAACGAATTATCTTCCTTGATTCATTACTTTGTTTCTTCATTTGCAGCTGTGGTTTATGGGTTCTACTGCATTCACTCTCTGTGAGGATTGAGGATGGAGAGAGCCAGTTTGCATTCAGAACTGTATGTGATTTTATCCACAACTTCTTTATTTGCGAGGATTGTCGTCGACATTTTTATCAAATGTGTTCAAGGTAAAAACAACTCAGAATAAGTTAGCTTTAGGCTCTCAAGCTCCTTCCAACTTATATAGGCTGTTCCAATTTGCAGTGTCACCGTCCCTTTCAACACATCCCGTGACTTTGCCCTTTGGTTGTGGAGTACCCATAATAAAGTCAACAAGAGATTAATGAAAAAAAAAGCTTCTCTAGGAACCGGTGACCCCAAGTTCCCAAAGGTTATTTGGCCTCCAAAACAGCTCTGCTCTTTATGTTACTTATCTCATAACCAGAGAGAAAATGGAACCAGCCAAATAGATTGGGACATGAATGAAGTTTACAAGTTCTTGACTGGTTATTATGGCAAAACACTTACATCTTTGTACAAGGAGAAGGGTCATCTTGGGGATGAAGTGACAGATGGGGCTATTGTAGATCTGGTGGCCTCAACAAATGCAGTTGTGGTTCCTGTGGGGGCTGCGTTGGCAATCGCTCTTGCTAGCTGTGCATTTGGAGCACTTGCTTGCTGCTGGCGTTCACAGCAAAAAACCCGGAAGTATTACCACCAACTACACTCGTTAAAGAACATTTGATATTAATGGGGACGCTAAGTTTTTTCAAATTTGATTAAAAGTATTAACCGGAAGTTTAAAATGTTTAGGTGAATTTTCTTATTTGTTTTCCTTCCTCAATATTTCAGGCCAAGGAGAAGCTGGAACTAAGATAGTTAAAAGGACAAAACTATACACGGTCATTAAGGTGCCCAGTCGGGTTCAATCAGGCTCTGAATAGGAATCCAGATTACAATCTCACTGACCTGCTTTGAGGTCCTACTCTGTACAATATTTTGAAAATTTCCCTCTGAGCACGCTTTTGGATTGTACAGATTAATATTATAATTTCAGTCTTACAAGCGATCATTATCTCTCTCTCTCTGTTTTTTTTTTTGTTCCTTTTATCTTACTTTAAAAAACTGCAATGATCCACGGTTTAGGATGGATTTTTTTTCTCCTGGGGAAAAGGATGGATCTTATTAAGAGATTGAATCTGCTGTTTTAAAAGGGTATGACCGTTCCCTATCATCCGCAGGATTTTACATTTGGCATGAGAGATTAGTTCAGTGTCAAGTTTTTGAACACAAGTACGATGTGTTTGCTCGGAGTCTGCGTTTGCTGGTGTGAAAATCTTTTCTATCAAACTTATTTTTTTCCGTGAATTATGTGGTTGACTTACATTTCTTTACAGTGGATTAGGCCTCTTCTATCCATGGGACTCTTGGACTGTTACTAGTTTAGCTGATGGACAACTTTATCTCAAGTCATGCGGTATTATTGCGAAGAGATTGGATATCAAATTCTAGTCGCTACGTATAGAAAGAGAGGCTTGCCCTCGTTAGGTAAGTAAAAAATAATGGAAAAGAAAAAACTGATTTTGGAGTTTTAAGAGGAAGAGGAAAGCAAAAATAACAGATTAACATAACAAACTAGTTTTTATTTCTAGCAGCAATTTAAGACGTGTAAGAATCTTTCCCATTAAATTTAAATCCTTGCATTATGCTTCGCGTGCCTGAAATAATCATATATTATCGGCATATTTATAGACATTCTTCACTGAAACTTGGGCTCCATCATCACATCCAAGGTCCCTTGTTATTATGATTATTTCAGGCACGCGAAGCTTAATGCAAGGATTTAAGTTCTTTGCTTGCTCCTTTAATAAAAGTTTGGAAGTAACTACCCAAGATTGGTGATATGGGGGGTTTTTGTCCGGTTATGTGGGCTTCTCAATCCTCATCTTATAAAATCATCATGATTTTTAGTGAAGAGCATAACCAACTGCAGAAGTTCTTTCCTAAAAGACAGAATTGCAGGAAAAAATGGGTGTCCATAATTCGGACTGCTCCCATTTGGTAAGCTTTCAAGTCCCCCAAGAACAACTAATTTGGTTTTCCCTGTTACAGATATGAATCCAGAGATTGCGCAATCAAACTGAACGAAAATAACAGAACCATTTTATATTTAAGTACAAGTGCTATGCCAGCTTCTTCTTCTTTCTCTCGTTGATATGTATACGCTAAACTACTAGAAAACCAAACGGCCAGCCTTCAAATGAGCAAGTATATTTTAGTTGTTGATAATTTGACTTCCAATTTCTTCATATATATGTTTGTATATACAGTGGAACTTATTTGGCTGTACAGAGTATTTAAATGATGGAGCAGCAAAGAAAATGCATATCTAAGAATCTAAATCACAGTTGTTTTCCAGGGAACCATTGTTTGTTTATCTCCCTGACAACAATAAGACGTTCTTTCAGAATCCAGAACCCATTGAACTTTTCCCAGTGAGAAGCACCTTGGAAATTTGATCTTTCTCTTTTTTTTTTTACAGTTGACAATGAAACTATCTCCATCTATCTTGAAACAAAATAGTAATTTGACGATTGGCGGAGTCTAATGAACATTTATTATATGTGGCCGAGGCTGCAGGGTTGAATGCTCAGCATCTTCATCATATGAATGAATTGATGAATTTGGAGGCGCCTAATGATCAACAACACAACCAAAAAATAGGAGAACCAAACTTGATGAGCATTGAGTCTATAGTCAGCTCAACATCTTATCTTAAATGTAGAAAAGAAGCAAGGGTTTGTATACTGTGGCCAGAACTCACTTGATGGAGGCGGCGACGCTGGAGAGCAGTTAGTGCTTTTAACATGACATAGATTGGAAGAATAATCCCAGCAATTCGTAGAAATAACAACTGTCAAACAGAGCAAGAAAGTGTAAGCCTATGCTTTGCACACATGATTTTCATCAACGTTTTTTCCAAATAAAATAGTAATCCAACTTGTTTTACCATAAACACTGGGAATGAGATATTGTTGGTTCCATTAAGAATGAGAGGAAGAGTGTGCCTTAGAATTAAAAGAACCATGAACTGCAAACGAACAAGACGAGTAATCAGATCGTAGAACAACACCATGACGCAACAAGATTTCTCTTAAAAATAAATTTAAGAACATTGTCTGATAAAATAGAAACATAAACTTCTGAGAAATGAATGTCCATAACATGTTGTGTCTCTTCCATATGTCAAAGTTCGCCAGGAAAATATCCTCTATGATTTGATCAAAGAAAGTAGAGAGACTTACAATCACAGCAATCAAGCGACAGTAGATTGTGTTTCTTGTAGTTGAAGCTGAATACTCATAATAGTCAGTATTCAGGAAGTTATGTTCAGATGAGACCACTGCTATGAAGCGAGGACCATTTAACTCCCTTCTAGACGTCTCCCAATTTCCCCTGATAAAAATGTTGGAGCACGTTGTTGAGGTTCTAGTGAAATGGAAAAACAATTAGACAAATGTCATACGAAAACCAAGAAGCACTCCAGATTACCTAAAGTTCATTGGAAACCCAATTTGGAACAGGGGTGGTGGTGCTGTATAACCAGGCTTGAACTCCTGAAACCAGTCCAATTTATTATCAGTAAAATTATGGTTCAATTTGTTGATGGCAAAGACTAGAGCCTCTTGTAAACTATGAAGATTCCCTACAACCAAAGAATAGTAACTAGATTGAAGCTATATGAAAGAACGGAACACACCTGGAGGCATATCTCACATATAGTGTTACCCTTCTCATTACACCACCTCTGTATACACCTGCGATGAGCATACTGCAATATGAAGAACCAGTCAGACATGGCAAGCTACAAGTGATCACTACTGAAGGCCAAGTCAAATGACTTTAAAAGAGACATGTTAAACTGGAACAGTTGGCAAAAATCATATATAGACCGATGCATACTCTATCTATATGACATTCTGATATTGCAAGCTGGTTTAATGACAAGACAAACATCAACTCAACTTTTTATATTTAGTATACTGATCTTTGTTTACTGGAAACAGGAAAATACCTTCAAGTTTTCTTGACTGCTAAACAGTAAAGGGGAAAAAAAAAGCAATGTGACAACATATGGGAGGAATACGATCAAATTACTAAATCAACACCTTCTAGAATACGCCAACAAACAAATCCCTGGGGGTAGATTATTTAGGTATACTTTTCAACTATAAACAAGAAAACTCAGGTCACCTGGCCCAAGTTAGGCACGTCTCAGTATGTTTTTCAACACCAAACATGCAAATTCAGATCAACCAACCCAACTTAAGAACTTTCATCAACATTGATGCTTGACTGCCTCAGCTATAAGCTATCTACCAAACTTTCCATTTTCCTCCAGGAAAATAAGGAGGGTGTCAATGTTGATGGGATGGCATGTCTATAATGATCATGATATTGACTGTTTTTGTGGCTTGATGTTGCATCAAATAAGATGTGACCTGCTGTAAATGCCAGTTAAGCACGAGCAATGATAAGGGCTTTTCAGACACATCTCACCATTACCAGAAGCCTATATGAATCAAATTATCAGTACACCAAATAACCAAACAGTCCACTTACACGAGGAAAGAAAATATTTGGTTTGGTCTTTTGGGATGAAAGAAGGTAAACCTTCTGGTGGATAATTATCTCCCCAAAAGGCGAAACAATTATCCAGAAAGGCCTACGCATCGAGTTTCAAACTTAATGACTTCCACTCAGAACTAGTTGGAAACTTACCTTCAATTTCAAAGTTGATAAAAAAAAAAGTAACAAAAATATATTTAGCAGTTAACGAACACTCGTTCTCATGTGCATCAAAAGAACATATAATTCTCCAAAATCACTAATATGAATGATTTTTTTTGGATTGATAAAAAAATAAAAGCTCCAACCTTCAAACTACCACAACAAGAACATGGTGTCTCCATATTAGAATCTTCATCCTCATCCTGGCATATCCTGCACTCCACCAATTTCCTCGGAGTTGATATATCCCCAAAATCCAGTTTCTGGAAAGATTTATCAATTTTTGTGTCAGACGCTGTGGCTTGCATCGACAGGTTTCTGCTCTCAATTGCAGCTTCTAAGGTGGATTCAGTTATCAAACGATTCACCAGCAATACAAAGTGATCCCCCATCCTCCAATTCTCAAAGACAGCCAACAATTGATGAAATCTCAATCAATGTTCAGGAACTCCAAGCCCAAAACCAAGCTGTTGTTCTCCACTATAGTCCCCTTGAAATAAAAAATCACTGTAGTTGGAATAAAACAAGGAAAATTTGAAGTTAAGTACTATAACAAAACAACCAAAAAAACGTTACAGAAAAAGAGGATGCAAACATAAAGGAGGGAAAGGGGGCCGAGAGCGAGAGACGAGAGACAACTTCGTGGAGTAAGGCTTTAACAAAACTGGCAAACAAATAGGATCACGCAAAGAGACCAATAATCACAAGAAATGGCAAAGACCCAGTTGAGGAAAACACAACTATAAGCATTAAAAACGCACAAAAAAAAGAGAGAGAGAACCCAGAAAGGAAAAGCGCAAAGACAAAAGAGCAAAAGAAAGAACAATCTCAGATGCAACAAAAAGGACAGGACTTTACCAATTCAAGGACTAAAAGGAATAAGCATCAGCAGAAGAAAAGGTGATGGAACGAAAAAGATGACAGAAAAAGTAAGTGTTTAAGAAAGGAGAAACTTGCGTACAAGAAGGGGATCGTGATTTCTTGAAGCTAAGAATAGGTCTTACAATGAAGCAAGAGATTGAGTGAAGGGAGTAGAAAATTTAAAGAGAGAATCCATTCAATCTTACTGTACATTAAAAAAGCTCCTTCCTTTCAGCAGACAAGGAAGACCACCTCCCTCTTTTCTCGCAGTCCCAGACGGGTGAGTTTGTTTGTTTATAGTTTAACATGTTCATGACTCTGGTATTTATATACTACACCATCAAAGGTCCAATAAGTTCAGTGAATTGCAATATATGCAGATGTAACTCGTTAAGTACTTTCTGACTAGTTAAAAGAGATTCCTCTTTTTTTCTTTTTCTTTTTTTTCCTTCAGTAATCGATAAAGCTATCCAGACTTCGATTATTTTTATTGAGTATGCCTACAATTTAGATTTTGAAATGTACAGAACTATTTTGTGGATGTTTTCATAAGTAATATCACATTAAAATATGAGTATTTGGGATGTAAATTTTCAATATTCATTTTCTGAAATTGTCGTGAACTTTCCTGTTTTATTTCTAGCTATCTTTATTTATAATATCTTAATGATCTAAAATTAACTTAATTTGATGGAAAGAGTCCCTGTTTTATGTTGGGAAGTGAAGGGTTTGAGTCAAAAAGGACATAATAAAATCCCATTCCATCTCTAGATTTTATCTTTTTATATATAACGTAAGTGTAAAATAGGTAATATTATTATCTGATAAATGATTAGCCTTTACATTTACTAATTTGTTTTATCAATAAAAATATCTTGATGTTTTTTAAAATTATAAAATTTAGCTTCAATTCAGACCATGAATCATGATTGGATAGATTAATCGAGTTAATTTAAAATAATATTATTTTAATTTTTTAAAAAAATAAAACAATATTGCTTTAAATAAAAATTTAAAAACCAAATGAGATCATTGACTAGATAAGTTAATCATATTATATTAATCAACTTCAATTTAATTTAATTTAATTTAAAATCTAACCTAAATCTAAAGTTTAATGGACAGATTACAAATTTAAATTGCAACGTCCTAATATTTTAGAAGGTTTTTGTTTTTATATTTTAATAAAAACAGGGAAATTAAAAAGTTATTTAAAAACATGTTTAAAAAATAATCACTGTAATATTCATACAGCATTTTTATTCTTTGTCATAGTCGAATAAGAAGAAAAAGAAAAGTATCATAGCGTTAAGACCACGTTGATGATTCTCTATTATATCTACCTTTGAATTTTTAAACCGTTTTTGCCGTTAACATAACAACACGGCCCCACGAGATATTCAAATTCTCCTCCTCTTACCTCTTCCTCTCTTATGGGGTTATTTTGCTTTGCTTATTTATTTATTTATTTTCTCGAGCTCGGTTTTTTTTTTTTTTTTTCATTTGTAGGTTTTTAACTTTAGATGGTGCAAGTGAGTTTAGACATTGATCGTGAAAATTTTAGGTAATATAAAAAATAAAATGCAAATGTGCATTCAAATTAGAATGGTAGCAATAAGCTGTTGAGATCTACACAGTAGGTCTCGAGTCCGAGTCAGGACGTGTATTTTTTGTAAGAGCCAGGGACAGCCGGGGTTTTACTTCCTCATCTGGGCCCATAAAATACGCTTTTTAGAGAAGTGAGGTTTCCTCGAATCCAAAAAAAAAACTGTTGAGTCTAATAAAAAAAAAAAAAGTATTGAAAGGCATATTCGTAAATTCAAGGTATGTATGCTGCCCCATGTCCAAAACGATGAAATTAATGCCGTATGAAACGAAACAAGACATATAACACCTAATTCTTTGAATTTCTTTCAACCCGATATTCATTAATTACAAGCTATTCAATTTGGGTTTCTTAGGCCTAGTTATCCATATTAGACCATTGACTTGCTGCTCCCTTTTGACCCTCTGGCAGCTTCCCCTGTTGTGC
>Ga0325402_1004224_pt1 | contig 13211 bp, 7 predicted proteins | sample PopdelMetagenome_22_FD_207212 | JGI IMG/M metagenome (GOLD analysis project Ga0325402, IMG submission 207212) | Populus deltoides microbial communities from Bellville, Georgia, United States - Xylem-PdKOR-R3 | ecosystem: Host-associated > Plants > Phyllosphere > Stem > Wood/Secondary xylem... | reverse complement strand
ATTGCTGTAAAAAGTGCCAAAATACCCTATCTTTGTCTTATATAGCTACTGCCACAGATCAACACCTTTGCTTCCAAACTTTAGTACTTCACTACCTAGTTTCTCTCTTTTATTTGTGTTGTGAAAACTGAGATTAATTAGATAAAATGGAGGGCCATGATTTAGCAAAAAAGAGCTTCTTTGAGAATATAAAAGGATATAACATAGACAATAAAAGGGAGACCCCACAAAAAGAGGATTCGAAACAAAAAAGAAAAAAGACATGCACCATAAGCGGTAGTTTGAAACATTTTTTGGTTTTTGAGTTATAACTATAGATAAAAATTTTAGTTTTAGGTGTTCTTTAGCTTTCTAGAAATATAAGATTTAGGCCTACAATGTTATTAAGATTCTAAATTCTATTTATGCCATTTTGAAGTTCAAAACATAGCCAAAACAAAGAAATCAAAATCTGTCCAGAAGTTCAGTACATCTCTGACCCTGTTTCGATTATCAACCTTTATTTAGAGTTATAGAAGTCAAAACAAAGTATATTAGATAATTTATAAACATTATTACACATAAGAATTTTATGAAGGCCCAAACTCCAAACTATATTGTTTCAAAGCTCTAAATCCATTAAAAGTCGTTGTAGATACAATAGAATTTAACAGCAACAACAACTCACGTCCATATGAGTTTTGTTCTTTCTTTTTTGAACTATATGGTCTTTTTTCATGCCTTTTCTACTTGTTTTATATGAAGGGAACTTTGTGGTTCAAATACTATAAGCTAAGTTTGCAAATTATGAAGTTATATTATTTTGGAAATTCATGGTGAAAAATGAGTTTATTTTTCCTTCTTGAAGTATGATTCATGAATGTCGGATTTGTGGTTTTAAAAGGGTTTAATTGTGCTTTAAATCTTTGTTTTGTTGGATAAAAAAGACCTAGTTTGATCATGCATGATAGGAGGTTTGTTTTCATTTTTTCTTTATGTTTATTTTTGTCTACAACAAGCAAGTATGAAAAACATCTTGTTTTATTTTTGTCTCTATGTTAATCTTAAGCTTTATATAACTTTAATGTGTTGTTTTTTCATGCATATTAGGAATTTAAAATAAATAAATGATTTTTTTTCATATTGACAGCCCTTTTAGAATTTTTTTTGTGAATTGCCTAATCGATAAGTCTTTTTTTTCAAGGGATCAATGTTGATTTTTTTTGAATGACCTAATCAAAGAGTCTCCTATTTTAAGGGATGGGCATTAAATTTTTTGAATAACTTAATTGACGAGTCTATTATTTTTAGGGATGGACGTCTATTTTTTCAAGAGTGGTCTAATCATTGAGTCTTCTATTATTAGGAACAGATGTTAAATTTTTCACAAATAACCTAATTAACGACTCTTTTATTTTTTAGGATCACCGTTAAAGTCTTCACAAATCATTAGAAATAAATTAAATAAACTGCAAATAAGCTCAGAAAATAATCTAGTCAATTAATGGAATTCATAGAATAAATTTAAAAGATAATATATAGTTAAAATAACCTTTTGTTTGAAAGAATGCAATAAAAATGATGTCTAGTTTCCCCAAAGCATAACCGAACCCTTTACTTGAATATCTTAAACCAGTCCATAATTTAGAATTTTTAGTTTCATTTAATTACTAGGTTACAATTTCATTGTTTTCTATTTTTCCTTTATTTTTAGAGGTCTCAATATTATGCCAAGTACAACTACATGATGACTCCATTAAGGACTAGGTTAAGCCTATACGCGTATGCTTTCTTTTTTGATACATGTATTGCCACTTTTTGTTCAACATTTATTTTATTTATGTTATTTATTATTGTATTAATTTTAATCTATACATTGAATGTTCATGCATGCCATTTTTCAAGTTTTCACACACATCAACACAAACCAATAAAAAGCTCTAGATCCGAGCTCATCCCTTTTAGAATTAGATATGGAGATTTGTGTAGGGAGTGTGACTTATATACACTAATGATTATATGTACTTTTTCTCAGATAAAAACTTACCCTATACATAGTATTATAGAGCTACTCTCGTACCCATATTGTAAAAGGTTTAGAGGCCAGTTTACCCAACTAAAAATTCAAACATATAGGAACCTTAAAAAAATATTAGGGGTAGTAAAGTCGAGAGCTAAAACCCTTTATCAGCTAGATCATATTTATTAGGGTTGACCTTATAACATGACATCTCATACATATCCATTTATATGGTGATCTTATTATATCTCCACTAATCCTTATAAAAAGTACAAAATGATGAGACACATTAATACCCATAATACCTTATGCACAATATTATGAAGCTACTCTCATACCCATGTTGCAAAAGGTTTAGAGGCCGGCTTACCTCACTAAAAATTCAAAAATATAGAAACTTTGAAAAAAATTTTAGAGGTAGTAAAGTCAAGCCAAAACGCTTTATAAGTTAAATCATATTTATTAGGGTTGACCTTATAACACGACATCTCATACATATCCATTTATATGGTGATCTTATTATATATCCACTAATCCTTATAGAAAGTATAAGATGGTGACATATTACGATCGAGGATATAAGGATTAGGTTAGAGCAAAGCCAATATGATGAGGGAAATTATCTGCCGATATGGTTTGAATTTAGGTTATTAGAGCAGATGAGGTTTGAAAACATATCATTTTTTCCAGTCAATTATCATAGTGTTGGGAAAATGATATCTTTGTAAGACCATATTAGCTTCAAAACAGCCATATGGATATATAGCATAGTTGTATAAGATCTGGGTACAACACTCTTGTTTCTAAGAAATAATAGGGTTTTGGGATTTATGCCTTGTTTGTTTCCAGGAAAATGAATTCCTGGAAACCATTTTCCCTACTTTCTCATGTTTGGTGAACGTAAAGAAAATTGATCAAAAGAAACTTAATTCTGGTCAAAGAAAAACAAAAGGCTGTAAGACAGGAAAGTGTTTTCCTTTTCTTATTCTAAGGAAAACACTTTCCTTTCTCTTTATTAACAAAACGTGCACTGTCCTAAAATATAAATCCCAAATTATTCTCTACTCTCTCACTTCTTCTCTCTAATCCCATCAATGGACCTCCTCAATGTGCTAACACCGACCACTCTTTCTTCACTAACCCCTACCTGCTGCTTATCTTCTTGATGGCCTTCTTTGTTTTCTGAGCTCTGATGAAAACAGAGAACAGTATCATCTAATCTTTCTTTGGTTGATGGCACCAAGTTGAAAGATTCAAATTTGGGTGTGAATTCTTGAAAATAGGTGCTGAATTGGGTGTCAAAAGTGAAGGAAAAGTTTGGTGGAGTGAATTCTTCAATCCTGTCGAGTGCTGTAGGGCAGCTTTTTCTCCTCTTGGATTCTCTGATTGTTCCTTGCTTTTCTTTCTTGAGTTCCTGGCTTGAAGAAGAAGTAGCTTGTAATGGTGGGTCTTAGCTGGAATCTTGATTTTTGGAATGTAATGAAATTACATAAGAAGGTCTTAATTTTGTTGCTATAATTAAGAAAGAGTAGTAGTAATATACTATCCGTGTCGAGTTAATTTTTAAAATTTTTGATATTAAATAAAAATATTTTATTTAAAAAAATTATAAAATTTAATTTTTAATTAATTGCCTATACCTGTAAAAAAAAATAATCTTTATCCAAAAAAAATCTATCAAAATATTTTTGTATTTATTTATCTTTTAAAAAAATCTTCATATCAAAAAACCCAAATATCTAACTCTTACTTGGTTAAAAAAAAATCTTAAAACCATAAACTAATTTAGCTTTCTTAATATGAAAAAAAACATATTTTAAGCTTTTAAAATTGAAAAAAAAATTAATAGGTTTTATTTATGAAAAATTTCACAAGGTTATATCTCTATAATATTATATGACATATATAGTTATATTTTATAAAATAAGCTATATATGAATATAAGATATAATAAAAAAAAATTCATCATTATACTTTTTAGATTTTATTCTTTTATTGTAGGTAATTAAATATTTATATTTAATATTTTTCATATATTAGATAAATTTGAAAAAAAATTAATTCATTAATAAATTATTTTCCAGTTTATTTTCCATAACATAACCAAACACTGGAAAGTGTTTTCCAGTTCATTTTCCATTATACTACCAAACATCGGAAAATACTTTTCCAGAATTCACTTTCCCGGAATTCACTTTCCGAAAGGAAACTACTTTCCTGCAAATAAATGAGGCCTTAAAGTAAATATGTTTTACCTTTTATGCAGTAGACATGAATCTCACCCTCGGGGAGTATGACTCTTTGTTGAGTTGTCCAAAACTAGATAAGGTGTACTTCTACCCTCCAAGAGAACATGCCCCATCCAATTATGCTTGGATTACTTAGATAGATCGTCAAATGGCAAAAAAATACAAATGACTAGATATGGTAATAGTTAAAGTCTATGACTTAAACTATAAAAGATATGTAAAAGGAGATCCAAACACAACAAAAGTCCTATAATCAGGGCCTAAAAGCAAGATCATAAGATAATAGATATGGTACAAGTAATAGTCATAGCTAAAGAAAAGATTGCAAGAAATGAGTAGATGGAGATTAAATTGAGATAAATAAAATGAAATAGACAAGAGAGATGTTTCAAGAATAATGTCAGCAACAAGCAGGGTTAATTACATAACTTGATGACTATTTAGGAGAATTAATTAGCTAGGAAGATGAATTTGACATAATCAAGCAAACTTTGATAGATGAGAGAAATGTTGGAAAATAGAAAAAAAAAACAATATTAAGCTTTCAAAACCATACATTACCATGTAGAAGTTGAAGATGCCAAAAATTATGCTATAAAATTGAAAGGCATAGCCCAAATTATAGCAAATGGTCAATCAACTTAAAAAAAAAAGAGTAAGATAAAACTGTTTAGAACAATAATTTTTAGAAAAGCTTGTACTATATTAGACAAACTTTGTAATATGTTATTTTGTATTAATAAAAAGACACTTTGTTACACATTTTAGACATCAAATTATTTTTTAATGTCTAATGCTAGTATATGTTTGAGTTAACTTCTATCACAAATAATTTTCCTCCCCTACATTGATCAAAGTTTCTATAGGTTTTTAGCCCTCAATGAAAACTTTCCAAGAAAATATGATTTATTTCATCCTCGTAGTCCCAAATAACAAACATATATAATCAATTCATCCATTTGCATATTTTATTTATTTCTTTGCATGCTACTTTATAGTTTTAGTATATGGAGAAATTAGGTTGCCCTACTAAGATCCAATTTTCCTTAAATGTGCACCACACAAAATACATAAAACAAAATATAACATAAAGAAAGATCTCTATTTAAGATGAACCACCATAAAGAAATTGGCAACCTAAAAGGAGAAGTCATAAAATTACAAGCCTACTTGAGTGAGCACTTTGAGCAATCTCAATAAGGAAAACAACATCTAGAAGAAATCAAATACATACGAAGACACAAGCCCTTCCAAGCATGCAACCTTCACCCCAAGTACAAATATGACCCTTTACTTTCACCCCACATAACCAGGAGAAAAATGATGCCTCTCTAGAGTAATAATATTCTGTGTGTTTTCCAAATATACAACAAACCCCTCAATTTAGGTACCTCAAACAACTAACTTGACAAATAAAAAACCATAAAGCCAATGATTTAGACCATGAAAAATGTGAGGGAAAAAATTTAGGCATAATAGGAGTCCTATAATAAGGATTTGAATTTAGAGTAAGAAGTGTTGAGGGTAGAAAAAGAAGTTGGAGTCTAACTTAACTACTCTTAAAAAGGCCCCAACTATAATAGAATATGAGAGAGATGACCTATTAGCCTAGTTACAACAACAACAACAATGTACTTTCCAAGAGTTACAGGAAAATGTCAAAGTATTGTCAGATACCAAGGAAAAACAAAACAAAAAAATGACAAAAATAGCTGGAACAACATGAGAGGCTTAGAAAAAGATTGTAAAGGGCAAGTAGTTGAAGGTTACTTTTGAGTTAATAATAATAGAGTGGTTGCAAGATCTCTATTAAGTAGAGGAGATTCTCCAGTACAAGTTCAGTAACAAAAGATTTCTAGAGATGGCTTTTATACATACTTCCTTCCTTGATAATTACTTTTCCTATTAGCGTTTAGAGTACATTAATGATTTGGTGATAAACCTCATTTTCATAACAAAAAAAAATATTGTATGTACCCAAATTTATCTCTTAGGGGTTTTGACCCAACTCAAGATAACCAATGTGGACATAAAAAGTTAGCATATATGACCATCAAAAATAAATTACTTCGGTATTTACGCCATATGATGCCTGTCATTGAAGAAAAAATCTAAGAATTCTTATAAGCAATCCTAGACTGTCCATTTTTCACATGTTTTAGGATTGTGTCACATCTTTTATGAAGTATCTTTTTCTATATCTTATTGTTATTTAAAAAAACAAGAGATGTTTTTATGAAAGTTACTTTTAACATTTTATTTGCATTTATGATTAGACAAGTATAATGTAGATTTCTATAAAAATTTGATTGGATTTCAAAATATATCATGCATATACTAGGGAAAAATCCCACCTTTTGAAATTTAAAATGCCTTTTTACAAAACATCACTCTTACCTTTATCTAAGTTATAAAATGTCCATTTTATTTCCAATAAACCTCAGAAAATGAAAATCTCTCTTGGAATAATAAAGTTGTATCCAAAATAGAATCAAATGATTTGAAGATATAAATGGTGATAAATATAGGTTATTACCCTACTCGTCCTACTTCTTCTCTAAGGTTAACCTTTTGGATTTTCTAATTAACAAAACTTATCAGCATAAATAAGTTTGGATTTGAGATGAACAAAGATCTTTGGTAATCCTTTTATAAATATAAAATTATCCCTTGTTGTCCCTATTTAAGCCTAAATTTTTTTTCCTTGGATAAGAATCAAGACTAGAATCACCCCTCACACTAGGGGTAGATTTTGAATTTCTCTAAGTAAACAAAATGTCAAGAGGGGAAAAAGTGTTGTAAATAAAGCAAAATAAATAAAAAGCTTTCTAAAATACCTTATTTGAAAATCAAATGTCAAATGATAAGGCACAAAACACTTGGAGAAGTGAAGTCATAATGAGGTTAATCGCTAGAAAGATAAAAGCCACATGACAAGCCTAAAAAATCTTTGTATGAAATAAGTGATTCTATGTCTTTCTTCCTTTAATGACCATTTAAGCCTCATGCATATCCATTATTTTGTATACATGAACCTCAAACTATATTACATTCTTTTAAAAGCAATTTTTAATTAAAAAAAAAACTTGTATGTGTTGAAAGATGCTAGCCTTTGTAAAGAGAAGAAAAATATTTTTCAAGCAAAAAAACATTAATCACGACTTGTTTATGCACTACATTCTTTATGATATTGAGTCATATGATAAATAGAAAGTTCAACATAACATGAAGCAAGAGGCTTTCCTTTTAAAAGCTAAAAATCTACTTTTATAATCCAATCTTTTCTTTATAAAATAACCTCTATTTTTCAAGAAATTTGTTTGAGTTGTTCATAGCTAAGTTTTGAGATAAACAATTCTTCCTCACAAAGCCCAACCAACACTCGTTCTAGTAAGAACATCCAAAACTACATCACGACATTTAGGGACATGTTTAGCAATATCGGCTAAAGAAGTATAATTTTTATAAAAATACTTTCAAATATACATTTCAATACTTCATTTCAATAATTAGAATTTAATGAATATAATCCTTACAATTTACAGTTTGATCCTAAAATTAAAAAAAAAATGAATTTGAAACAAAAGAAATGGCCATTGACTAAATTTGGAAAGTTATTAGCAAGGATGATGTTGACGCGTGTGTGCCTCATTCTGGCCATGTGAAATATGAGAAATCAAATCAATTTAGAGGGTATTTTGTGATAATGATGATACATATTGGTGGCATTTATATCTAAAAGATTTTGATTGATGATGATGAGTATACTCCTTATCAACTTAGGGCAAGGCTATTTGAAAACAAATATGTGATGATGATGTGAGTGTGCCTCATATTGGACACTATAAAAATAAGTATTCAAATAAGTTTAAGGGAATTATTGTTTGAAAGAACCTCTGACAACAAAGATGCGTGTCTATCTATATTGATCAATAATTACAACAGTTGGGTGCAATTTTGTTTAAAGATGATATTCATGATAACTAATGCAAAAATGAACACAATTAGATTAGTAAGGAGATAATTTAGCTTAAAAGAATATGTAGTAATCATGTAGCCAAAATGATGACATGGAGAACTCGATCGCAAGTTAAAATTGGTGGAGCGAACAACTCTTTTTATAATGAAAACTAAGTAGAATCAAATGAACATCTTTAAACTACACTTGAAGATAAAGATAAGTAGAATCGACATAGGTTTACCTAGCACAATGAATGTACCACTCTAAAAATAAAGCATGGAAAGGAAAGCTTATGGTAAGCATTGAAAGTATCGAAGTAATTTAGGTCTAGGTAATCAAGAAGATAATCCTTGCGATCTGAAAGTAAATATGATGCAACCATATTATTCGATAGTTTCCCCCACATTTAACTAATGTTTTGTCTATATTTTATATATAAAATGCCTTGATATTCTTTTTTTTTTTATGTTTTGAAGGCACTTTTGGATGAAAGATGCAAAAAGGAGTAAATTGGAGGTAATTGGCAGATTTGACCTTCAGTCGATCTTTTGTGCAGAGCGTGAGCTCTAAAGGTTGAAATGAAGTGATTCTAGTGGCATTAAAAAGATAAAATCCATACCTTTCTGGAAATATAAGGCAAGAAAATAAAATAAGAAAGCTCATGAAAATCACAGCTTTCAAAGTCAAATCTCGCAATCTGCTAGTGTTGACCTTTGGTCATTCCAACTTCAATATCTGGAGCTACAGAAGTCCAATTGATGCAAACTCAATTTGGTTGGATTCCTGACTCAAATTTCTATAAATGCTTAAAACGTAAGCCAAAAAAGATATCATATGATGGAGATATGATTTTTCAAATTTGACAACTGAATTCTGCCAGCAAACAGGTTTCGTGAAGAAACGAGTTCAAATTACGTTCCGAAGCATCTAAACCGATATCCAAGTTTTTATTTCAGCAATTTAGCTCCTCTAAGTCAAAGCTTGAAGATTTCATGCAAGGCTATTTCTTTTTTTTTTAGGAAAATAGTTATTGAAGTACTTAAATGTAAACAGTCTACTTAAGGGAGTATTATTTTGTAAAATAGAGACTAGGGTTTTATAAGATATAAAAAGAATGAGAGAAGAGAAGGGGGGCAGCCAGCCAATAGGAGAAAAACACCCCCTTCCTCTAAGAAACCTGCAAGGCTAAACATGCAAACAGTCTACTTAAATCATGCATTCTTCCTTCTTTTTTATTAGTTATTCAACAAACATGCAAGGCTAAACTCGTTTTCTTGGTTACAAGGACACAAAAACCTTCGGATTTCAAGAACTGTGAGATTTATTTAACCTTTTCTTTTCAGTTTATATGATGAATATGTTTATTCTCCTATGATTATTTATTTTAAATGGTAGAGCAGACTCTAACTTATTATTGTAGACAATCTATTACTAAGTTTGATATCAAAACCGGAGTTGTGGTATATGAACTTGTGAAGCAACTGAGTTTAATAATTGTGGTGGATCTACGTTATTAATCTTAGGGAGAACATTCAGTCAAATCAAACATAGACTGCGGACAGTTATGTTTTCTTGATTAATCAACTTATCTAGTTTTTAAGCCTGCCATTGAATTAAATTACTAGTACGGACACTGTGATTGTTTGATGGTTAGGGTTAGTTATACGGCGGATCCGTTAACTAACCAATGTTAAGAAGAGATAAATATTCAGAATATAAATTGATGTTTTGCTTCCATGATCAGTTCTGATTTCCGTAGGTGGATGTTTGCTTGTGACCAAGGTTTGTTCTCTTGATAATTTTCTGATTTTATTAAATTTTGTTTGATAGTTTTTTGTTTTCTTTTACTTTAGCCTAGATAACGTCCTAACCCCCCCTCAAATTGCATATCATCTAGCATAAAAATCTAACTTGAATCTTTCTTGTGGGATCGACCCCTTGCTTGCTCTATACTATCTTGTGTGTTGTGTTTTAAGTTAGGGTAATTAATTTATGCGACCGCGACATCGCAACAAATTTTTGCGTCGTTGCTAGGGAAGTAATTTTAGTTGATTCTTGTGCTATTATTTTTATTTGCTGTGATTGTTATTTATTTTTCTTAAAAAAAAAAAGAGAAACATAATTTTTGCTTGCTACGGTACTATTCATTTACGGCAGCGTTATTGTTCAAAATAGATTTTTTGGTGGAATTAGGTATCGGCCTTTTGTTTCTTGAAGGGAAACGGCGTTCTAAACAGGACTAGTGGCCACCATTAGCCCCATCCTATCGAGACCAAATTCCTCTTGTTTCTAGGGTTTTTAAGCAGTTTTAGTTTTCTAGCGTAGGTTTTTCATACAATTTGCATTGTTTTTGATCTCTTGCTTGGTTAGTTTCTTTTGTGTTTTCTTAATGATTTATACCTGTAACCCGTTCTACTAACTAGAGTTAAGTGCAGGTGGATCTTAAAATAGAAAACACTTTACGCAGGTTACGAAATGAAGCTCGCATCAACACCATGGCTGTTGCACGACAACAAACACTCAAGGAGCTTGCTGCTCCTAACGTGAAAAATCAACCATTGTGCATAAACATCGACAATAATGTAAACTTTGAGCTCAAATCTGGTTTTATATATTTGCTACCAACATTTAATGGTCTTGCAGGTGAAGATCCTCATACTCATCTCAAGGAGTTCCATATGGTTTGCGTTGGCATGAAACCGAATGGAGTTGATGAAAAACAAGTTAAGTTGAAAGCTTTCCCTTTCTCTTTAAAAGGGGCAGCAAAGGTATGGTTTTTCTCTATTCTCCCAGGTTCCATTGGAACTTGGAATGCCATGAAGAAGATTTTTCTTGAAAAGTATTTCCCAGCATCTCGAGTTGCCAACATAAGAAAATAAATATGTGGGATTCAACAATCTTATGAAGAGACACTTTCCAAGTATTGGGAAAGATTTGAGCAACTGTGCATTCAATGCCCTCACCTTCAAATACCCGATCAACTGCTCATTCAATGTTTCTATGAAGGATTGATGCCTACTGATCGAAGTATCATTGATGCTGTAAGTGGAGGGGCATTGGTAGATAAGACACCCGAGGCTGCACGCCAATTGATCTCAAATATGGCAGCCAACTCGAAACAATTTGGTGGAGACTTTGCAAACAAACGAGTAAATGAGGTAAGTATTTCTAACCTTGAAAATAAAGTTAATGATCTTACTTCTCTTGTGCATTCTTTGGCTTGTAGAAATGTACAACATGTGAAAGTTTGCAGCATATATTCCTTACAAGGACATACCTCAGATATGTGCCTAACAATGCAAGAAGATTACATTGAACAAGCTAATGCAGTTGATGGAGCATTCAATGGACAGCTTCAGCATAAGTATAATTCTTTTTCCAACACGTACAATCCCGGATGGAGAGATCATCCAAACTTATGTTATGGGAACCCACCTCAACAAGGCAATCAAGGCCGACAGTTCCATCCCCATAGATTTCAGCCCTAACAGAATTATCAAGCAAGACAACCCCCTCTATTCACAAACTCCAATGTTATGGGGTTGTCATCCAGTGATGATCTTCATGAGATGATGAAAACTTTGGCTTCTAATACTGTGACCTTGCAATAAAATATCATGTCTTTTCAACAGGAAACAAGGTCAAGTATTCACAACTTGGAGAAGCAAATGGGGCAAGTAGCTTCAAGTGTGGGGAAATTGGAAGCACAAATAAATGGAAAATTAACCTCCCAAACATTAAATCCAATAGTGAATGTTAGTGTGATCATGCTGCGAAGTGGGAAAGAACTTGAAGAGAAAAGGTCGAAACAAATTGAGATGGAGGAAGAAGAAGAGATAGAAACTAAATTGAGTACAAAGAAGGAACATCCTCCTCATCTACAAACTGAAACATTGACGACCAACACTCCAAAGGTAACAACTCACTCAATGAATTCCAATTTTAAAACAATTCCACCCTTTCCTGTGAGTTCCTGTAGGTCAAAGAAAGAGGACAAAGAAAAAAGAGATTTTAGAGGTTTTCAAGAAAGTAGAACTCAACATTCCTTTGCTTGATGCTATCAAGCAAATTCCCAAGTATGCCAAATTCTTGAAGGAGTTGTGTACTACCAAGAGAGCTTTCAAACTAAAAGGTCATGAAATGGTAAGTATGGGTGAAGTTGTATCTGCTATTGTTCAAAAGAATATGCCTTTGAAGCAAAAAGACCCAGGTGCGTTTACTATCCCATGTGTTATTGGTAATGCTGGTTTCAAAAGGGCCTTGTGCGATTTAGGTGCATCCATTAGTGTTATGCCTAAACATGTTTATGATTCTCTTAGTCTTGAGCCTTTGAATAAAACTAGCATTGTAATACAACTTGCGGATCATAGTTTTGTGTACCCACTTGGTGTGATAGAAGATGTCCTAGTCAAGATTGATAGTTTGGTCATTCCATACGACTTTTATATTCTTAATATGGAACATGATTCTTGTGATTCATCAAACAACACTCCTATATTGTTTGGGAGACCATTCTTGAAAACTGCCAATACAAAAATTGATTGTGGTAAGGATACTTTGTCTATAGAGGTAGGAGATGAAAAAATTGAATTTAATTTTCATGATGCAATGACATATCCTTGTAGCAATGTTTATTCTATCACATGTTATGACCAAGTTGATAAGTGTGCGCAGCAAGTTTGTGATTTTGATAGTGAGGATGGATTAAGCGTAGCTTTGAGCTATGGCTATGATTTTACCAAGATAGAAGAGATGGAGAGGCATATATGTGTTTCCCAAAATGTGCATGAATCAGCATTGGCTTTGCAAGCTTTGCAAACTGTTCCCCATGATACAGGAATCATTCACCCCATCATGGACAGTGAATGGGTGGCACCTATCCTTTTGGTGCCCAAAAAGATTGGAATTATGTTGGAAGAAATACAAAATGATGCTTATGAGAATGCAAGGATTTACAAAGAAAAGACTAAGAGTCTCCATGACCGAATGATTACAAGAAAAG
>Ga0325402_1004219_pt1 | contig 13217 bp, 14 predicted proteins | sample PopdelMetagenome_22_FD_207212 | JGI IMG/M metagenome (GOLD analysis project Ga0325402, IMG submission 207212) | Populus deltoides microbial communities from Bellville, Georgia, United States - Xylem-PdKOR-R3 | ecosystem: Host-associated > Plants > Phyllosphere > Stem > Wood/Secondary xylem... | reverse complement strand
TGATTAAAATAGGATGCGGCGGGGTTAACGCAATTGAGTTCCACAGTGGAGGATGTGTTTGCTAGCGGTGATCTTCCTCGTGCTGCGGAAACATTGGCTAATATGAGGCATTGCTTATCTGCTGTTGGCGAGGTAATGATTTTTGCTGATCTGGGTTTTATTTGTTCAAGTTTTTAGGTTGTGCTTTTTGAAATTGGAAATAAAATCATTTTGTATGTTTCTAGGTCGCTGAATTTGCTAATGTGAGGAAGCAACTCGAGGTTTTAGAGGATAGGTTAGATTCAATGGTACAGCCTCGCTTAATGGATGCACTATCTAATCGCAAGGTAAGATACAAATACAGAATCTTGTTTTGGTAGCTGTAGTTACTTTGTCTTGATTACTGAATTGTGTGCTTGGACATTTGCTTTGATGCAGGTTGATATCGCTCAAGATTTGAGGGGAATTCTGATGCGAATTGGGAGATTTAAGTCTCTAGAGATGCATTATACCAAAGTTCATCTAAAGCCTTTAAGACAGCTATGGGAAGATTTTGAAACTAGGCAACGTGCTAATAAGCTTGCAAGTGAGAGAAATGAGATGGATAGGCTATCAGGCAGCAATGATTCACCGGCAATTTCATTTGCAAGTTGGTTGCCGAGTTTCTATGATGAATTGCTGCTCTATCTTGAGCAAGAATGGAAGTGGTATTACATTTTAATCTTTCCAAAATTATAGATTGTCTAGGAATACATATTTTTAAAACTAAAAAATTTCATGGTGAATGGATCATCTGTCATAGGACCATTAATGTATGAAAGAGGTGAATGAGTAATGTTAAGATCGTCTTTATTCTGTCAATTTCTGATACATCTGTCCCAACATTAAGTTGCTTACTTGCTTCAGAATAGTGGTGTTGAGAAAGGATCGCTAGTAACTGATGTCTTTGTGTCCTGGTGAATGAATGCATGTATAGGAGACTGGAATATTTGATTCAGTATGTAAAACCAAAATGAAACAACTACTTAGTTCCAGAATCTGATTGTTAAATTCAATTGCTGCAAGGTTAGTACTTACAGTATGAAGGCAGTTACATAGTTTTAGGGAAACATTTGATTGTGTATTTCTTGCCTTCCATTTTCTCAGGAAAGTTTGTTCTCTTTGGATTTGTAAGTGAAATGCATTTCTTATAAAGCTGTTAAAGCACTTAAAACATCTGGTTTTCTCATGCAAATAACATGTTGAGTGGCGTTGGAACCAGTTGTTGTCTCAAAAAGTTAGGTGCCATCATCTGTAATGATTAATCATTGCCTTATTTCAAATGATATCAATTTGTAGTTAAAACTATTGTCTGCAGGTGTGCAATTGCTTTTCCTGAGGACTATAGAACTCTTGTGCCGAAGCTACTAATTGAGACAATGGCAGCTCTGGGGGCAAGTTTTATTTCTCGTATCAATCTTGCCACTGGAGATGTTGTCCCTGAGACAAAAACACTTGCCAAAGGTTTAATCTTACATCCTTTGAGTTTGACATATTTAATCATATTGCTTTGCATGGTTTAATGCCATCGGGCTCAAGTCCCAGAAACAACAAAAACTAGGTTATTCACATTCTATGTGCATTTCCAGGTTATTGCTACCTTGTTTGGGTTAACGTGATTGTCGATTCAGGCTTTTAAATTTCTCCATTTCATTAGGGGAAATAGTTGATTGTCTTAGAGGATGCTCTGATGTTTTGAAATTGGTAATTGAGCTATGTCCATGATCTGCTGGAATTGGGTTTAGGGGTTTTAGTGCGTGTCTATGTGTGTGCGGTGGGGGAGGGAGTGTGCTATCCCCCATGCCTTCTTATGAATCAACAAAAGAAGAAAAATAACCATATGGTAAGCATTGCAGAAAAGTAAAAAGAGAGAACATATGGCAACTTCATTTCATGTTATTTTGTTTTTGTTTTAATGTTAGTTTGAAAATATGCTGAGGTTAAGTTTTGATTTTCAAATATTTATTGTGCATCCTTCCATTTCTATTTGTAAATGCAGGTATATTGGATATTTTATCTGGAGATATGCCCAAGGGCATCAAGATCCAGGCTAAGCATCTTGAGGCTTTGATTGAATTGCACAACATGACAGCCACCTTTGCAAGGAATGTTCAGCACTTATTTTCAGAATCTGATCTCCGAGTTTTAATGGATACGCTGAAGGCAGTCTACCTTCCTTATGAATCTTTTAAACAGAGGTAACCATCAACTAAACTAGATGCTCCATTTTGGTTGATTGATTTCTTAGTCTAATCTTTTGCTTATAGTATAGCTTTATTGGGTTCATCGGATGAGGAACTTTTCTTGCTCAGTAAGTCCACATGTTTAGCTTGCTGAATAATGAGGTCTTCTGTTTCTTCTAAAAGTCAGCTGACAATTCTCATAGCAGTGAAGAGGGCGTTTGACCATTTTACAGACAAGAAAGTGTGGTCAACAAACATAGGAATGTTAAAAAAAACTGTCTCATCTGTTTTCCTTCCATCTCATCATTTTTTTCCTTTCCTGCCTTCACAATCACAACCACCTCTCATTCTCTTAATCTCTTTCCCTTCTCTCTATTCTCCACTTTCACATAAATTATTGTTGTTCATTTTAAAGTTTGATATGATGAAGTAACTGTGTAATTTACAATTCTTATCTTTTCTGTTTGGTAACCAAAAGACTATGAGAAAACAAATGAAAATTTCAAAAATCCAGATTGAACTTTTATTTTCTTAGTCAAATCATAAACCCAAAAGCACTTTTTAGTTTCTTCCTGCTGGTCTGTCTTGGTATATTTTGTACCCTAACTTTTTGATAAAATATTTGACTGTGATTTTTGTTGTCTTTATATGGAAATTGCGATAGTTTTTATGTTGTTTCTAATATATGCATTTTAGAGGTCTTATCTAGTTCCAACAGTTGCAATCCAATAATTTTTTTAGGATCGTCGAATAATAAGAGAATTAATATGCCCAACTCGCGGATATTTGTAATATCTACAAAAAATTTATCCCAACCCGATATATCAACCTGCTCCTGCTTGGGTCCAAATTTTTTTGAATGGGCCAGGTTTATATTTTGTAAAATATTAGAAGGTGAATTGAATACAATTATGGATCAAAACTTGACCCACTATATCCATGAACATCCCTCAAACATTCGTTTTCATGACTGGAAGGGGAATATAGGTTCTGCGTCACTTAATTCTGTAAAGATGTTGTGAGCTCACTTACCCTATAATCAATTTACATGATTGTGATAGAAGAGAGTGCCGTCGTGTAAACTTAGCAAGTCTAATAGAATTTCATAATTGTCAAGTTAATCTGTTCAGTACTTTCAGTTTTAGCTCATGATAAATTTGGTTTTAAGGTGATTTGTGTTTTAGTTGGGTTGCTGATAAGGTTTCAGTTATTTTGATGCCAATTACGACCACTAACAATTCAGTTATTGTGATAAATTACTGGGGATTTTGCTGTCATCTATTTTAATATGCTCAATTAACTGCTGACCTCTGTTTTCTTCTCTTTCTTGGTTTTTAAATGTGGCATAGACCATTGTCTTCCATTAGTTGACTAATGATTGGATGTATTGCAGATATGGACAGATGGAGCGTGCCATCCTCTCTTCTGAGATTGCAGGGGCTGATCTAAGGGGAGCTGTTACTCGTGGTGTGGGAGCCCAGGGCATCGAATTGAGTGAAACAGTTCGGAGAATGGAAGAGTCTACTCCCCATGTCATTGTTCTTCTTGAAGCAGCTGTAGAAAGGTGCATCAGCTTTACTGGTGGTTCCGAAGCAGATGAACTAGTTCTTGCACTTGATGATATAATGTTACAGTACATTTCTTTGCTTCAAGAAACGCTCAAATCCTTAAGAGCTGTGAGTGGAGTAGATAACATAGGTGATCCAAAGAAAGACACAAGTTTGGAGAAAAAAGAAGGGAGTCAAAATGCACGCAAAGTTGACATGGTCTCGAATGAAGAGGAATGGTCCATTGTTCAAGGGGCCTTACAGATACTCACAGTTGCAGATTGTCTAACAAGCAGGTCTTCTGTCTTTGAAGCTTCCTTGAGATCCACTCTAGCTAGAATAAGCACAAGTTTGTCTTTTTCAGTATTTGGATCAAGTTTGGACCAAAAACAGTCTCACATGACCATTATTGATGGAAATGGTGAACCATCCTTGGGACAAAGAGCTGCCTTGGATGTGGCAGTTGTACGACTTGTTGATGCTCCTGAGAAGGCTCGGAAACTATTTAACCTTTTAGATCAGGTACATAAAATATAGGACCTGTTCCTCCTCACTTGGGAAAATGACAGGGTTCATGCTGCTGTGGCCTTGAAATAAATTTCTGCAGTGATTTTCTTGGTTTTCTAGACTATCAATTTGCCATCCAGTAATACTTTCTGTTTACTTTAAACACATGTTTCCTTGCCATTTCATTTTTTCTTAAACTCTGTAGTAGTGACATTCTCGTGCTGTGTTGCAGTCCAAAGATCCCCGCTTTCATGCACTTCCACTTGCGTCGCAGAGAGTTTCAGCATTTGCTGATGCAGTGAATGAACTTGTTTATGATGTCCTCATATCTAAAGTACGACAGCGCCTCAGTGATGTATCTCGTTTGCCAATTTGGTCTGCAGTTGATGAACATAGTTCTTTCCGTCTCCCAACCTTCAGTGCATACCCTCAGTCATATGTAACCAGTGTTGGCGAATATCTCCTTACCTTACCCCAGCAGTTGGAGCCACTTGCCGATGGCATATCTAATAATGATGCCAACAATGAAGAAGCACAGTTTTTTGCAACCGAATGGATGTTCAAGGTAACCACCTTATATCATAAGGATAAAGCCACCGCCTTTTGTTTTCATATTTTCTGAGTGCTTGAATTGCGATTAACAAGGAACAGGAGTCAATTTTGACCCAACTAAGATATGCATGTGCCAATTTGGAAACTGAGAAGGCCTGATGACCAGCTGACCAAGTTTATTCTCCTTTTGGTTTTGGTAAAGGTTACCTGATCTTAAATTCCTGAAGATTTACTGTGGTCATTTTCTTAGTTTTAGAAGTACAGGGACTTGAAATAAATTTATTTGGTAACATAGATTACCTCATCCCAGTGATGCCATTGGTCTAGTTTTCAAGGTCTCGAGGATGAGTTGGGGTTAGAGTGTTCAATTTGGAATCTACTTGCCAGAAAACATGAAAAACAACGAAAGAAAAAAAGGAAAGAATTTGTCAGCAAAATAGTAACGGTCTTTAACATGACTAGCTTATGGCTAAACTGAAAGAAAAATGGTTGTTACCCTGGAAAAAGCTTGCAAAACACAGCTGTTCTTTATTACAGTACTTGGAAGTCCTTCAGAAGCTTAGTTCTTAGTCGACTACCGGTCTCTTAGCAGGATTTTAATTTCTGATGTCATGCAAATTTATATAACCAGTTTGATGGGGTACATTGTTGTTGCCATATTACAGGTTGCGGAAGGTGCCACTGCTCTTTACATGGAGCAGTTGCGGGGTATTCAGTATATAACAGATCGTGGCGCACAACAACTATCTGTCGATATTGAATACCTGAGTAATGTACTTTCTGCTTTATCGATGCCAATTCCTCCAATCCTTGCAACATTCCAGACTTGCCTCTCGACCCCAAGAGACCAGCTGAAGCAACTTGTGAAATCAGATTCAGGGAACCAGCTAGATCTTTCAACGGCAAATCTCGTGTGTAAAATCCGCCGTGTCAGTTTAGATTAGAATCTCGCTCGCTGGAAATTTTGATGTTGAAATAAACACTAGTTCAACTAAATCATACCATCTCAGAAGATTCAGTTGTTGCCCCTGCCTTTTTATACGCATTGTTGCATGTATGTTGTCTTCACTCTGCAAGTGTATTCTTTACGATTCTTTCATGAAGGTTCTTCTCTGCAATACGTGATTATATCACGTTTAGCAAAAAAGCTGCAAGTTTTTATCCTTTTTTTTTAATATTGTTAGTAGTTTAAGAATCTAAACCAGTTAATGCCGTGAAAAAGAAAAGAAAAGCATAGCGATTTTTGTCTCACCCTAAGCTGTGCAATTTGAATTCATTGTGAATTTGATGAATATATAGATATACTTTTTCTCCAGATTAATTATTTTTTGAACAATAATATTCTTATATTTACATAAGATTATATGAATAAATATCTCACAATTTTGAATAAATTTTAAGTAATCTTTTTTTTCCTTTCTGGCGTTGAAGATTTATCTTGATTAAGATAATATTTTATTTTATTTTTATAATTCAAACTCTTGGAATTAAGTTATTCTGTCCACAATTATTAAATTCATAACAAGTCTGTTTTTAACTCATTTTTTTATTATTATTTTGCGTTTTTTTTTCTAGTCCATATTTATTTTCATTGTAATTTTTAAAATTTATGTGATGCCACATAATGTGTAGGTAATCTGTTAGTTGATTTTATGACATGGAAGGAAAATATTAATTGAATTTAAGAGGTAGCATGGAATAAAAAAACAATAAAAATTATCTTTTAATTACTTGGTATTAAGGTTAAATATGTTTTTTTTTATTAAAATTTAATATTTTTGTTTTAAATTAATTATTTTTGAATTTTTTTGATGTATTAATAAAAAAATAATTTAAAAAAATAAAAAAAAATTATTTTAATATATTTTAAAAAATAATAATATTTACCGCATTTGTAAACATCAGAAACAGAAACAAAAGGGAGAGAATAATTTCCTTAAACCAGAACAGGAATATACTAAATTTGTCCCCGATCTGAAGTAAGGCATCAAAGCTCAAAGGCACCCCCACTCCATCGTCTCCCAAACATAACAACATTCCCATCAAAATTCAAAACCAAATCCTAAAAATTAAAATTCAACTTCAATCCTCAGAAAATCCCTAAAAAAAATTTATAAACCATTCAACGTAATCTCTTTTATTTTGCTTTAAAAGAAAATAAAGTTCTGTTAATTAGCCCAATTCCCACCATCAGCAACTCATGGACCTTCAACGCGCTATGCTAGATGAACTCATGGGTGCAGGTAATTAAAACCTAATTTCTTATTCGAATTCTGTCAGATTACAAAGCTGTGATTATTTGATTGATTGTACGTCGCTGTTAATTTGTTTAAAAATCTGGGTTTGTTTGTTATGTTAAAGATCGTAATTTGACGGAGGAAGAGAGAAAAGATTACAAGGAAATAACATGGGATTCAAAGGAGGTCTGTTCCTATTACATGGCTCGGTTTTGTCCTCATGACCTCTTTGTCAACACCAAGAGTGATCTTGGTAAGTTATTTTTAGCTTTATTTGATCAATTTTGATTGGGTTCTGTTAATTCTAGCTTGTATTAAACTCTTGGTATATCCGTGTCTGAGTTGTCTTTTGGTGATTTTTTGATATCTTTCTCTAATTGGTTTTTGTTCCTGTTGTTTTTGCTGCCAGGACCGTGTGATAGAGTTCATGATCCAAAGTTGAAAGAAAGGTAGGTCTGGAAATTTTATTTTGATTGCCAATGCTATGAAATTGCTGCGTTCTATTTCTGGTGTGTTACTGACTACAAGTTCCCTGTGGGCCTAGTGCCTGAAATCAGAATGAGGGTAGTTTTTGAATGATTGTTGATTTATTGCAGGAACTTGTCAAATGTTATGTCTCTTCTTAATTGTTGAGCTTTGTGTCATGTCATTTGATTCAATATGCTTTTTAAACTAGCTACTTCCTGATATTGATGTGTTAGTTATTAATATGCTTGTTTATATGAGACTAACTGCTTCATATGTGCAACAAAAGATGTATCTTGTGTTTGCAGAACACTGTTGGTGTGCTGTTTTTTCTACTTGATGTAACTGAACTAAACTGTTCAGCAGGTCCTTGTAAGAAGAGGAGCATAATTTTTCCAGTTCAAATTAGTCTGCAGTGTCAGTGATTTTTACATAAAGCCTTTTGGTTTTATTTTGTTTTGATGCTTGTTCTCGCAGTGCATGATAGATCCAACTTAGGTGTTCTATCAAAGTTTGGTTGGTTTTCCTCACCAGAATTTACATATACTTTCTGCATATGTACTCAAACATGGTGTAATGGATTTTTTTTTTAATTATTTTCTGACTTTAGCTTTGAGAAGTCCCCAAGTCATGATGCATATCTTGCCAAATTTGAAGCTGAACTTGCTCTGAGATGTGAGAAATTGGTAGGTCTCTTACTTCTACTTGTTTGGTTGCTTGTTATCTGTGATATGTAATTTTACATGTTTCCATGTGATCCTTTTCTTCCATAGGTTATGGAATTGGATAGAAGAGTTAGGCGTGGACGAGAACGCCTAGCTCAAGGGGATGAACCAGTAGCACCTCCTCTGCTGTCAGCTGACAAGTCTGAACGGTTATCCGTGGTGGAAGAGAAAATAAAAAACCTACTGGTGCAAGTGGAAGCCCTTGGTGAAGTTGGGAAGGTGGATGAAGCTCAAGCTCTTATGAAAAAGGTGCTATGACTTTATTTGTTTCCTATAGTTCCCTAGCAGATGTGAAAATAACAAAGAGACAAAACAATGCATTCGTGCTTTTAAGTTGCAGTTCCTTCTTGAAAGTGTGATATTGTGTTACTCTTACATTTTTTCCCCCTCTGAAATATGACATTTGGTGACTCTTCTAACAGGTGGACGAACTTAATGCTGAGAAAGCACTGATTCAATCCCAGAATGATAAAGTATTGGTGGTTCCACAGGAGAAAAAGATGGCTTTGTGTGAGATTTGTGGTTCTTTTCTAGTTGCGAATGATGCTGCAGAGAGAACTCAGTCTCATGTCACGGGGAAGCAGCACATTGGATACGGGATGGTCCGGGATTATATCACCGAGTACAAGGTGAGTTGCACTTTGTATTAATCCAGCATGCAACATGTTTGGTTCTTTTTAGTCAACTGAGAATGTGGAATACAAATTGCAGGAAGCTAAGGAGAAGGCAAGGGAAGAGGAAAGACTAGCAAGGGAAAAAGAAGCTGGAGACCGGAGGAAACCAAGGGAGAAGGAATATGAGAGCAGTAGGAGGAGGAGTGATTCAGGTGATAGGGATCGGTATAGAGAAAGGGACCGGGACCGGGACCGAGATCGTGAAAGGTCAAGGGAGTGGAATGGTAGGGGCAGTCGAGGTGATTGGAGGACTAGGAATGGAAGGGATGGTGGGAAGGATAGGCACCGTTATCGGAGCAGGTCACGTTCCCCTGTTAGGCATGATCGCAGGAGGTCACCTAGAAGTCCAGTTCGCCCATATTAGAGGATTATGTTGATATATATCTGAGTTTAAAATCATGAGGTAGACATTTTTAATCTCAAAGTTTCATAAACATGTGCTTTTGGAGTCTCACGTCAATTGTCATCATGAGTGAATTTTTTCTTGCTATCTCACAGCTTTATTGAGAGTTTTCCTCTCTTTCATCAAATATTTTTAGAGGAGGAAAGGGTGGAGGTAGGTATTACTTAATGCTGTCGTGAGTACTTTATGGTTGAACTATATTTTTTTTATGCATTTGTCTCTGTAGCATTGCTTCAGAGTCTAGTATTTGTCTTCTATCTTTCTTCATTGATGTTCTCATGTACTTAAGAGGACAGATTCAAAATATGTGCTTGAGTGACACTGCAGCTGATACTGATGATGGTTTAGTGTCTCAATCTCGAGGTAACAAATAAATCTTATTTTCTAACAACTCGCGTCGATAGGTTGACCTCTCCTTCTCGTAGACTTTTTTTTTTTTTTTCCAGAAACCCAAAGTTGGACTATTTTTGCTTGCAACCGCTGCTTGTTAACTAGACAGGGAAAGAAATTTGGGAATCACAAGCCCTGGTGCTATTAACCATGTCCCATTTCAAGTCAGCTTGCATTTCATTGTTAGCTCATTGATGATCTAGTAAGTAGGAAAGCTCAAATCCCCACTTATTTTGCCTTTGCCATTGTCATATGAACTCAAAGTGACTGGGTGGTGTGAGCGCTTTGCAAATAAATAGGCAGTCTTTGAGGCCAGCTAGATTGTGTTTTTGGGTGGGTGGATGACCAGGAAACCTTAACTATTCAGTTTCATGGGATAGCAGGTTTTTCGTTTTACAGAGTAGTGGGTGCCTTTGGAGTAAAAATTTCAAAAGCCAGGATCGGCCAAGTATAGGTAACTGCCCTTTACATAGTATTTTTTAGAGCTCAGATGTCTCTTAAAAAACTCAATTGCTTGAACAGTATTTTTTATGCTTGCTTGAAAATCTACTTCAGTGGACTGGAATCGGATGCGCTTTAACTTGAAATGGTGTGGTACCTCGAGGTAACTTAAATCTATATGATATATCAAATAGCATATTTCTGTTCCAGCCTGCAGGAAAGACATGTAATCGGTTGAACTTGGATGGCAGAGTTGCCGGGGGTAAGTAAGGACCTGATGTGATTTGGGGATGTTTTGTGCATGGGAATGGGATTTTAAAATCTGGCTGGTGCCATCTTATTGAAATTGAACAATGTCAGATTGGAAAATTTGTAATGACAATTTGCGGTTGGAAAGTTTTGCGACCTTGCATTGGTTGAAATAAACTAATGTTGTAATTCTAGCATATGGATTTTGTTTCATTTGCCAAGCGGCATATCATTTCGAAAGCTTATGATCAATACATTCCCTTTGCACAACTTTCTGCTTGAGCTTGTCCGTGATTTGGTGGGGGTTTTTTATTTTTTTTTAAATTGAAAAGTGTAGGACGTAAGTTATTTATCATTTGTCACGTGTAAGCAGCTTCATCTTTTGTTAAAATTCCTTTTGCATGATGGAAGGTCGTAATAAGCTGTTGCCAATGGCTGCATGCTCTAGCCCTTGCTGGCGCAACGTTATTGATTTGTCTTTCGATGAGATTTGTGACAGCTGTGCAGAACTGTAACAGTTGGGACTTGAATGTAAGAAACAAAATTTCATTTACACCTATTACTAGTCTGAAGGGAATTCAGACAGTGATTTCTTCAGCTTCAGCCAAAATTGTCTATGGAATTGCCGATTTCTGCTCAAATAATTGCCAGCTCCATTATGTTGGATGATTCCGCAAGCTTGCACGTCTTTCTGCTGAGTATAAGCTACTCGGTGCCATACAAATAAGTTTGTCATGAAAAACTGTGTTAGTTACTCGACTCTGTTTACTAGGAAAGTTTATTTTAGCTCGTGGCACAGAGGGCTTTTAACCATTTCCTCTGTTTTTCCATTTCTTCCTTCGAGGGAGATGTGACGATTACATTAGAGTTCTACGTCACTTTTCACCACAAGGTCCGGAATGACCGAGTTAAATCATAACTATTATTGTAATTATGCAACATGCCAATAGAAGCTTTCATTGTACACAAGACACAGGGCCTACAACTAGATAGCATACAAGAACATTAGTAACACAAGAAAACTAACAAGGTAACGGGGAGAAAAACAAGTCCAACCGCTTGTACACCTTACAGAATTTATCCATAAACGAATTTATATGTGGCTCTCGTTTTTAGTTTTTCGTAGCTCCCAAACCCTGCCAAGAAAGCAAATGAATAACTTTTCATCAAATTCATCACTAACACCAACAGCAGCCATTAGAGTACTTCAACCATGAATGACACAGTGGACAAACTGGTCATCTTTCTAGCAAAGAGAGATGGAATAGATAAGCTTGTCAAGACTTTCCAGTACGTGTCCAAGCTTGTTCGCTGGCAGGTAGAAGCCACCCATCCAGACGTTGCACGGAGATTCCAGCAATGGGAAGTTGCTTCTGGCCTTGGCAGGAAAGCCTTTAGAACCGGCAGGTTTCTCACCGGCTTCAATGCTCTTAGAAGAGGCCCTGGCTCAACCCCAACGTTTAAGATCCTAGCTGTTCTTGCTAATGCAGGAGAAATGGTCTATTTCTTTTTTGACCATTTTCTTTGGCTATCAAGAATTGGAACTCTGGACGCAAAGTTGGCCGGAAGGATGAGCTTCATTTCAGCATTTGGTGAGTCTTTTGGCTATATATTTTTCATCATAGCTGATTTTATTATAATAAAAGAAGGACTAAAAGAAGAGAGAAGGCTCATAACTTCTTCAAAAGAAGATACTTCAAAGGATGTGACAGAGAGCCTAAGGAAGATCAGAGCAGACAGAGTGATGAGGTTGATGGCCGTCGCGGCTAACGTTGCGGATTTCATTATTGCTCTGGCAGATATTGAGCCCAACCCATTTTGCAACCATGCTGTTACTCTTGGTGTTAGCGGGTTGGTCTCCGCATGGGCTGGTTGGTATAGAAATTGGCCCTCATAAGAGAAATTTCTCAGGTCACCGCTCAAATACCTATCTCCGCCAACACTTGAACATGGAAAAAGAAAAGAAAGAAAAATCCCATTCATGTTGTAGTAGCAATGTAAACTATACTCTTTTATGAGAAGATTTCTTGCATCTAAGGGCTCCATCTTATCATCTTATTGGTTTATAGCTTTACGATGAAACTTTCTCAAGTCGCAGTTCAGTTCAAATTCACAGCAGCCAAGTCTTCAAAACGGAAGAGTTTTCCTTTTATGTTGTAGCTCTGGAAATTGTACTCTCCTGTTATCATTTTGGAGGAACATGGTTTATTTCATTAGAGTTTGAGCCTTCGGTAAGTTGAATTGAATCAAATTTGGTAAAATTGCCATGTAAAACAGAGAGCGATCAGGTTCAGTGAAAAAAAAAACAGACCAATCACGTTATCAGACATGTTCTTAGTTTTAAGTAATGTGAAATATGACATGATATAAGATGCCTCTTTAATTTATATTTTTAAAAAATATGTATAATTTTTCTTCTAATAAAAGTTATATATATATATATATATATATTATCATAACAGCTAGATAGAATTAACAAGTAATCTTACTATGATATCTCGAGCAATTAATCACCATAGAAACAAAAATATTTATGATTAGTTAAAATTAACGAGTAATCTTACTACCATGATTATTTATTAATGGATCTAGAACTATAAACACAGTCCATTTAGCATCAAACAACCTGATTAGATTGAAATCCCTTGATAATAGAGATTAACACAATCCCATTCCCTGGAAGGTGCTCTTGTCTTTTTAAAGATTTATTTCACTTATTTAATTAAATCGTCTCATGTTCAATAAATATACTGTAATTTTCTGGGACGGTGATATTCTTCTCCATCAATTGTTATCCACGCTCCTTTATTATTTCTATCGATTCCA
>Ga0325402_1004217_pt1 | contig 13223 bp, 5 predicted proteins | sample PopdelMetagenome_22_FD_207212 | JGI IMG/M metagenome (GOLD analysis project Ga0325402, IMG submission 207212) | Populus deltoides microbial communities from Bellville, Georgia, United States - Xylem-PdKOR-R3 | ecosystem: Host-associated > Plants > Phyllosphere > Stem > Wood/Secondary xylem... | reverse complement strand
ACAAATCTTACAAATTAAAAAGTTGAATGAAAATGAAATTGAAAAAAAATATAATTTCATAAATTATCTCAAATAAAATAAATAATAATCAAAATAATAGAGATCAAATCTAAAAAATTAAAAAAAATAAAAGGTGAATAAATTAAAATAATAATAATTAACATTTCATAAATTATTTCAAATAAAATAAGTAACAATCAAAAGAATAAGGATCAAATTTGATAGATAAAAAATTTCAATAAAAAAATGATAAGGAAAAAGCAAATAGCAATTATAAAAATAAGGACCAAAATTAATATAAAAATTAAATTTTAAGAGATGGAATTGAAAAATAAATATACAAAATAAATTATATATAACAATCAAAAGTTTGAGGATCAAATTTAATATAATCAGCAAATAATGACATTTCTAAATTTTTCACAACTTCCAGAAAGTGTTTTCCGCCCAAATTTTCCAGGAAAACACTTTCCTGAAAACCAAGCCAAATTTTTCTTTGACTGGAAAGTGTTTTTCATTGACCAACTTTTCTAATGGCAAACAAACACAGGAAAGTTTGGAAAATAGTTTTCCAGAAACCACTTTCCGGAAAACAAACACAACCAAAAAGAAAACACTTTCCTGGAAACTAAATCAAATTTTTCTTTGACTGGAAAGTGTTTTTCGTTGACCGGAAAGTGTTTTCTGTTGACCGGAAAGTGTTCTCCGTTGACTGGAAAGTGTTCTCCGTTGGCCGGAAAGTGTTTTCCATTGACCAACTTTCCTAATGGCAAACAAACACAGGAAAGTTTGGAAAGTGGTTTCCCAGAAAGTAAATTCCGAGAAACAAACATAGCCTATATAAACTTTTAATGAAACTCGAACTGATAAGTGATATGGAGGATGAAACCGGACAAGAAGAGTTTGAGGAGGAAGAGGTTGAAACAGGTGATGACTGCTCTTAAGAAACCTCTGAAATTAATGGAAGTGGATTAATTTAGTTAAGTTTGTGTTTGTGCTCGTTTTGTCTTTAAGATGACAAGGTGGAAAAAGCTTGTGATACTATTTCTGTTTTTTTTTTTTTTTCCTTTGCAAATACCGAGTCAATGCTACAATTTGTTGAGTTTGAACTGAAATTACTGAAAACAAGGAAATCGTTTTATATGCAAAATCGCTTTCCTACTGCAAAAAAATGACGGCCTAAGTAATGCAATTTTTAACATTCAAATATCTAATGTCTTACCTGATCAAATCAAGTAGGTTCACCATTATGAGAAGGCCAGGGATTAACCCCACAGCAACTTCTGCATAAAAGACAATTTAAGGCTACTGGAGGATAAAAAAAATTGATCCTTGAATTGTGAAAAGAACGCTATATACGCATGAGATCTGAATCCAGAAAATGGTATGATACTAATCCCAAGCACTGGCCACGGCTGGATTGTACCCCCCACCATAACCAGCAGGAACCCCATATCCACTGTTACTGTTCCCTCCATAATATTCTGTACCCTTGTTAATAGAACCCTCTCTTCTGAAATCACGACCACCAAAACGGGCTCCCGCAGAGCGCCGATTCTTGCCACCACTATGCAAAACCCGTGAAGCATAACGAGTGAGCCACGCAGGTACTACTTGATTTGCTTCTTGCATTAGATCAGCTAAAGGTCTTGCTAATGACATACTATTTTCGTTAAAGAAGGCAGTAGCCAGCCCTGTATTTCCAGCTCGTCCTGTTCGTCCTATCCTGTGAACATAATCATCAATGTCATTTGGAAGATCAAAATTCACCACATGAGCCACATGGGGTATATCAAGACCCCGTGCTGCCACATCTGTCGCTACTAGAATTGGCGTCTTCCCACTCTTGAATGATCTAAGTGCCATTTCTCTTTCCTGTACACCAACATAAAGGAAGTCATATTGAAGACATAACTGGTAATAGCATAGTGCAAGCAAACAACAACAAAAAAAGACAATTAAACACTTTGGAGCAAGTCTCTGCTACCTTCAGAATTTTTGTTTTCTATCCAGAATGAAGAAAGCCATCTGATCTTTATCCTAAACTGTAATATCACTTTCTCAGTTTACCAAAGAAAGGAATCTAAACTAACTACCTTATGCCATTGAATCATCGTTATAAAAAATAAAAAAATAAAAAAAAAACAATATTAAGCTCATCAATGCTGTACAGAATACATGTTGTGTTCTAAGCAATCCCACAGAAACAAAGTAAAGAATACATGCCCAAATCTGACAACTTACCTGTTGTGTTCTATCACCATGAATTGATGTAGCAGGAAATCCATTGACATGTAACAAATGTTCCAGTGAGTCGGCTCCCTTCTTTGTCTCCACAAAAACTAATGTCAGAGAATGCTGCGAATTTAACAAAAATCTGTTGTCATTGCAGTGCTAAGTATTAACGTACACTTTTAGAAAAGGTTTTTCTTTTGGTGGCTGCCAATCATTCCTCTCTTCTCTCTCATTCACATATTTTCCCTCTCCTGATAAGACCTGTCTCACCTTTTCCTCAATTTACTCCTTTTAAAAAGTTTTAATCTTTTTTTATGAGCCTGTTTGCATCCTTCACTTCCTCACCTCTCTCTTAACACACTCGTTTCCTCTTCTGGTAAGGCAGGTCATCATCCTTTTTCCTCAATTTTATCCTTTTAGAATATGAATTGTTACGCTTTACCCTTCTTGTCATTGGATAAATCAAATAGTGTAAGTTTTTAATGAGGTTGGAAGAGACAAACTCCTTTCCCTTGATCAATATGAATAAATCAAATCACCAGTAATTTTGCTAGAGAACAGATTAGGTCATATAAAATTGCAAGTCGGTAAGTTGTTCACTGTACCTTGCTATTAACTTCAGTTTCTCTTTGAGCATGAAGAAGGTCCATGAGATGACTTCTCTTATCAATCTCTTGAACATATTCAACTCTTTGAACAATTAAATCAGTACTTGATCCAACCCTTCCAACAGCCAAAAATATGTAATTTGAAAGAAAATCAGATGCAAGTCTCTGCATGTCAACCAAATTGCAAATATCAGTCAGATGCAATTGAAATTGCAGTTTTCAATGGAAATCAACAAGCAACCATCACCATGTGAATGGTTATCACCCAAAAAGACTGCAATAACTACGAGATAGCAAATAGTGTTTGCCTATCTGAGTAGGCAATTATCCAGACGGAACCAAAGGTGCATCAAGGAACAGAACAATTAACTTTAGCGGTCAAGATACTTTATACCATAATTTAGCAACAAAATAGATAAATACATATGCACACTCACTGAAAAAAATTACTTCCAACACTATGATAACCAACATAGAATATCCAGACATATTAGTATATCAATCACCGAGCTTCACAAGGATAAGAGAGGAAACTAACACCAACACCAAAAGCAACTAAAGCAAACCTGTATTTCTTTAGGAAAGGTGGCACTGAACAGCATTGTCTGCCTCATGCCACATGGGGGCATGTCCATTTGTTCCACTATCTTTCTAATCTGAGGCTCAAACCCCATATCCAGCATCCTGTCTGCCTCATCAAGAGCCAAATATCTAATCATCTGCAATGATACTCTGGCCCTCTCAAGCAAATCCACTAACCGTCCAGGAGTGGCCACAAGAATATCAACCCCTCTCTCAAGTTCTCGGAGCTGACCAAGCAAAACAGAGCTAGTGAACAATTAAACTAGAAGACAAGTACTCCTTTGAAACACTACAAAGGCAAAATAATGCTAAAGGGTGGTCACAAAAGGCAAAAATAAAATGAAGAAAATCATACATCCTGTATTCTAAGCAATGCAATTGACGTTGATGCTGTAAAAGCTTGTATAACCATTTCCCTTGCAATTCCCCAAATCAAGCAAGTAGCTTCGTAGTAAAATTTTATGAAAGTTTTATGATGGTCTCTTAAATATTGCCCTACCTACCTACCAGCTCCCTTGTACCATAATGTTCATGCTAAGGTTGAATTTGGTATGGAGATAAAATGTTACAAGAATAAATGTTAAGGGTATTTGGCTGTGTTATTGGCAAGATAGAGGTACGATGGTATTGCTGGTGGTGCTATAGCAGTTGAGGTGGTCATAGTGTGGGGTGGTAGTAGGTGGCAGCGGCATGGTTATAGCAGTTTGAATCAACTTTAACCTTGACCTCTTTATTGTGGCCATATCATCTATTTTAACAACCTCCAGAAATCACTAACACTGAGGCACTTGCAAATCATAGTTTCCCCACAAAGATAAAAATGATCCAAAAGTCGAATGAGCATATTGGACCCCTATGACACTAACTTCCTCACATCAACCAATTACAAAGAGACATCTAATTCTAGGAAAAGTATACATCAATAAATGAATGAATGAATATCTGCAATGCAACAGCAAAATGGAGCATGCAGGATACTAAAAAAAATGATCGGTATGAAGAGAGTATCACCAAAACAAGTGAGAAAATAGTCAAAATATTTCAATGAGAAGCATCCCCAGTAAGCTAGCATGTACAGTAACAAAGCTGTAAGTGTGCTTAGAAATATGATGCAAACAAGGCCATAAGGACTAATGTTTCAATTGTATGAGACATTTATTATCACCCATAAAATTTGTGACAAAAAAACGAAGCACATAATGACAGACCTATATGAAGATTCCAAACATTAGTGCAAGCCTGCATGCATGTTCACATTTTTGAAATAAATCATTTAAAGAAATTGTCAAATCAATGCAAGTCATGTGAGAATCATTAGAAGAATGAGCAATTTATCTTAGTCATTTTGAGCATGGTTTAGACTGGAAATTTGGGGGATGTGTCAGTTCTAGTACATCCAGAAACGAATCCAAGCTACTGGTCCGAAAAAACAACTGTGCTGCTAAGGAGAATGTTTCTTCATTTTTCTAATATTAGTGCCACAGCATGTTCCCAAATTTACTAGTAATCCAAACAATTTCCAGTAAAGGAGATAACATTCAAAATGATAACGCAGAAACAAGCCATAGCTATCACCTAAAAGTGAGGGAAACCCATCCAAGCGTTTCTTTATTATGCCCCATGTTGCCACATAGGAGGGACAAGGGGCACAAGTGGACTCTGGTCACATCTATCTCCCTCTATCATAGGATAGATGCAGGAGATAAAAGAAAAGCATCGATGATAGAATAGTTTTAAATGAACAAAAACATTTTAAAGCTAATGGATGCAAGAAGAAGAAAACCATACAAAAGATATTCTGTAGTGATAGAAAAAATGAATTCCACATGATTTAAACCTGTTGGTTGATTGGTGCGCCTCCATAAACAACCACCACCTTGACACCAGTTTGATAGGAAAACTTTTTGGCTTCATCATGTATCTACAGTCATATTGCAAGCAAAAGAATAATAAGAAAAACAAGTCATATAAAGACATTGCATGTTCCAGAATGCACATAACTAGCCTGAAACAGAATAACACCTGACTCGAAAGCTCCCTAGTAGGAGAAAGAATAAGAGCCAGAGGGTACATTGTCCTCCCTCCATGAGGTCTCTGTACATACTGTTCCCGCATAATTCCAGCAATAATTGGAAAGCAAAAGGCAGCTGTCTTCCCTGAACCCGTCTGAGCACAAGCCATCAAGTCCCTCCCAGCAAGCAATATTGGGATAGCATTACGCTGAACTGGAGTCGGTTTCACATACTTACACCTCCGAATATTCTGATTCACTGCCTCACCCAAGTCTATATCCGCAAATGTATTCACAGGCGGTGGCACATTGTGCCCACTCGTCTCCACCGGAATATCCTCATACGCGTCAAAGTTAATTCCCGTATTCTCTTGTTCACCAAAAGCCGGCTCTACATCACCATCATCACCAAACGGATTCACCTCACGCTCCCTCCCGCGGTCCCGCCCACCACTTCTATTATTCCAACCACCACCTCCTCTACCACCAGAACCATAACCGGAACGCCCATGATCCGGTCTCGAACCACCACCACCACCCCATCGAGAGCCACCCACAGGCCCACTATAACCTACACGATCATTTCCTAGTGAGGGAGCAGCAGGTGGTGGAGCCAGAGAATCAGAAGATGGCGGCTGGTTACGAAGGTGTGGAGGAATGTAAGTAGCACGGGTAGGACGCGGACCAGACGAACCAGAAGCTGCTGCATTCTCGGATGCAGAGTTGGCCACAGAATCTGACCATGAAGTTCTCATAATTGCTTGCAAATCACAACGAAATTACAGCTGAAAAAAATATCCAATTCCAAATTCCCTAAAATGAACATCAGAAACTTGATCAATCCCAATTGCAACAAAAATTAACCCTCAAATAAAAATAAAACACAGATGATAAAAATTAGAGTACCAAAGGTGGAAAAGAAAACTAAATGGAAGGCAAGAGAGAAATACCTGAAGAGGTGTTGTGTTAATTGAGTTTAAAATTCAAATTAAGAAACCCTAGTCTGCTCTTTCTTTTACTTTTAATTTTTTTTTCCAATTATTATTATTATCAAGTATCGGACACGGAGCTAAAATATCGCTACGGATGTTTTCCTATTTTATAGCTGATTCTAGATTGAAGGCTTGCGCTTCGCTGCGTTTTGGTTTTTTTTTTCCAGTGTAAAAAATGATGTCAAAGTGTAATTATTGAATTTAAAAAAACATAAAACAAATTCATGATTGTACCATTGAAAGAGAGCTAAGAAATAATAATTGCCAATCCCCTGAAATAAAAATGAAAAAAAATTAATGAAAAAAATATTAAAAAACAAATCACCGATAAAACCAAGTGAGGTTGTCAAAACCTGCGAGCATAACTTTATCATTGATAAGAGAATCGCGCAACACAACGGATCTATTATTTTTTTATCACAGAAAAGATATTGAGATTATGCATGTTTTTTTTTAATTCAAGATTATGATAATTCACTCGAGATTCAAAAATATTAAAAAGCAATGAAAAAAATGACGAGCTAAACCTGTGAACTTGTGGAACCCATGACTCGAGACATGATACCTGAACAACTAAATAAAAAAAATAAACATAGAATACCGATTTAAAAAACAAATTCTTCAAGTATTGCCTTAAATTAAATCCCAGAGACGCAATCAATAAATTTAATAAAAAAATCAAAATACAACAAACCATATTTTTCATCAGAGAAAAAATATCAAAACGATGCAAACCTTATAAACTCGGGTTAAACTCTCAATCTCGTAGTCCATTAAATTCTTGACCCGGGCTCAACCCAGTTGCTCAACACCTAAAAAATTAAATGTTGGATGATAAAATCAATTAATTTAATTCAATTAAAAAAACGATTCCTTTAGAAAATCTAAATTTAACAAAGCCAAGAAAACTAAAGGCAAGGCTACTCATGTTATTTTTAAATTGGCCACAAAAATCTCATAGAACGTGACTAAAAAAATTAATAGAGTGATAAAGAATGGAAAAATTAGATTTCAAAAAAAACCACGAAAACCAACTAAAAAAAGCAAATTAAATTAAATGCAGAGGGGGATGAAATTGAAAAAAAAATAAACTTCAAGAAGCATTAAAATCAAAGCAAATAGAAATCAAAAGAATAAGGATCAAACCCAAAACAAGAAAAAAATGGAGGACATAACTAAATTTTTCAAGGCCTGACACGAAAATCAAGACCCTAGAGAGAGAAACGAATGGCAGGAGAAAAAACCCCATTGTCGCTGAACCGCCGCTTACCTTGACGCAATTGCCACTCCAGCAGCTGCGTCATATCCTTGCGCATCGGATGAGATCGTGATCGATTTTTTTGCCATCGTAATTGGTCACACGCGCCTCTGAAATAGCACGGAGGACTCAGATGCACTAACGCATGCGTCAGCATATTTTACCAATTTATTCATATTTTAATAAGGCAAATTACAAAAAAAAAAAAAAAAACATGGTGCAAAGACCAAAACGCCCTTCGAAGCTATTTTTTAAATCCAGAAAGTTAAAGGTCAACAACATAATTTTACTATACAAAAATAATGCAAAGACAAATAAAATCTTCCTGCAATGCCATTTTTTTAGCATCCAAAGGTATAAACGTTATTTTACTATGCAAATTAAAAGAAAACGAAAAAAAAAACCCTTAGCAGAAGACCATATTTTATCAAATTTTAAGGGCAAAAAAGTATTTTCATTATGCATTATAAATTTGAACGACAGCTTTGCCCTTGATCAATTCTCAAATGACATTTGGATCCCATGAAAAATACAATTTTGCCCCCAGTGCTAAGGCAATTGTTAAGACCAACGAAGGGCAAACATGTAATTACACTGCTTGAATCCACAGTGAATGCTTCATTGAGACCTTTTAGGTTTTTTTTAACTAGTCAGGTGACTCGCATTACGTCGTGGGTCTGTCCAAATTTTCTCAATGTAAAAAAATAATATTTAAACGATGATAACCTGAGACAAATCAGGTTAAATTTACCACAACGCGACTCACAATATAAGACCGAAATAACCTGCATAAAGAAAATTGAAAAGAAATCCTAGAGTTCAAGACCTAATAACATAATGTCAAAGATGAAAAAAAATCTAAAAATATAATGTCGAAAAAGCAAACATGAGTCAACTCGACCTAACTTGATAAACCCACAGCCTGCAATATGAGATAAAGATAAAAAGAAGAAATTCAAAAGAAGCACCTAGCTAACAAAACAAAGTTCAAAAAAAAAAACTTCAAAAAAACACTAAGCTAACCCAGGTTAACTTTACCAACCTATCATCGTAATAACGGAACAAAAAGAAAACCGAAAAAATAACAAAGTTCAAGGGAAAATTATTTCATGCAAAATGATAAAATTGAAAAAAAACCATAAAAAATCGAGGAAAAAAACCAAACCTCGAAAATAAGCACTTGACAAAAAAATACCAAAATTAAATAAAAAAACTAGTAAGAAAATACAAGTTAACTTGGGTTAACTTTATCGCCCCGCACTTGGGATAACTCATCATGCATGCATTTGTTTTAAATGATATTTAATAAAAGACACTCAAGGTTCAATAATTTAGTGGCAAATGATAAAAACAAAAAACAAAAATTAAAGAAAAAACAAATCAACCCAGGTTAATTCAACTAACTTTCGATTTGAGATACGGGGCAGTGATAACTCAATAAAAAGAAAAGCAGGACAAATAAAAAAGCTCAAGGCCCAACAATTCAATGTTAAATGATGCAAACGAAAAAATAAATTAAAAGACCCTGAAAATGATCGAGCTTAAACCGGGTTTGTCGTCAAAAATGGTAAACTAGGTTATGAAACTAAGATTACCCTGTAAAAGGCAGATATGAAAAAACCACAAAGAGAAATTTCAAACAATAAAAAAAATTAATAAAATAACTAAAATTAAAACAATGAGGACTAAACAATACACAAAAATAATTGAAAGAAATTAATTAGGGACTAAATTGAAAAACAAAATAAATGAAGAAAATGATAAAAAAAAAGAGCAAAAAAAAAATTAGGGCCAAAATTGGAAACCGAACAAAATTAAATCAAACTCCCAGGGACATAATTAAAAAATAATAATGAAAGGATACAAAAATAGCAATCAAAAGAATAAAGACTATATTGGATAAAAAAATCTAATTAGATTAAATAATGAGGGACGAAATTAAAAACAAAACAAACTTAAAGAAGCATTAAATCTAACAAAAATAGAAATCAAAAGAATGAGGATTAAACCCAAAACAAATATAAATTGTAGGACACAATTGAATTTGTCAAAGCTTTGCACATATACTGAGGCATGAGAGAGAGAGAAAAAGAGGAGGAAAAGGACCAATCGTCATCGAACCACCGCTCAAATGACAAAATGTGACATCCTAAAAGATTTCCTACCACCTTTCGCGTCAGGTGAGTAAGCCATCGACCTTTTTTTACCATCGTATGTGCCCCCACGCACCGCCCGAATAGGGTGGGGGCGACGATACGCCTACATATGCATGGCATGTCTAGGCCAACTATATCGATTTATTAATATTATAATAATACAAATTACTAAAACAGTATTAAGGGCATATGAATATTATAAAAAAAACCATGATGCAAATATGAAAACACCCTCCTAAACAACCTTTAATTTTCCAAAGTCAAATGACAAAAATGAAATTTTACTGTACATAAAATGTGCAAGACATAACAACCCTTCACTCAAAGGTCAATATTTCTCAGACTTGATGGGCACAAGTGTTATTTCACTGTACAATCCACGGTGATTCTTCTTGTATATCACAGTAAAACACTAAGTCCTTTTAGTTTTTTGTTAATTAACATTTTTTTAAAAAAACAATTATGCCTCGAGATGTTTATACGATACACATATGCATTATATTCTCTCGCGGTGATTAGAACGATTCTTAATTGAGCATGGCTTACGATTTCACGAGTTACGAGTTTTATATATTAACCCAAGTTTAGAAAATTCACCCGAGTTTGCTTGGTTTTTTTTTAAAAAAAAAGATCATGTTTTTCAGCTTCAGGCTTTGACATTTATTCAATTGGAAATTAAGCTTTGTTGTTTTTATTTATATGCTTTCTATATAATTTTTCACTATTTTTGAAAATAACTTGGGTTAGCTTGATTCATTTTATTTGTCGTTCTTTATTGAATTTACTTTGACAAGTTTCTTAAATTAATATTTTCTTATTTTTTCCTTCAATATTAAATTGATTGGAAATTAATTTTCCTTTTCCGTTCTATCCTTCAAGGTTTGAGTTTTTTGATATCGGGCTTCTTCTTCAATTTCCTTTCTATTCGTTTATCCAAATCCCATCAATTAGACCACATGTTAATAACTTAGCCCGGGTTGACTTGGGTATTTTCTTAGGATCATTTTTTTTAATTTAATATTTGTTACGTTGCATCTTTTAGCATTGGGTTATTTTGGAATTAAACTTCATAATCTTTTCTAGTTTGCCTTCATAATCATATACCCCATTAGGTTTTTTTTTATATATATAAATAGACACCCTCATGTATGGGTCTTTTTCAAAAAGCACGTGTGCTGACCTGACTTGACTGACCCAACAACATTTGATCTATTTTGTTTTCTTTTATTTTTTTAAATTGATGCTTTTTCTAAATATGTATTTTTAAATGACTTTTAATTTATATTTAAAATAGTACCATTTCTCTTAATTTTTTATTTATCTTTTTTAAATAACTATTGTTTTTTTAATTATTCGTATGTATTTAATTTTTGACGATATTATTCTAATTCATCAATAAGTTTTTTTTATATGAATGAAATTTAATTTTAAAAACAAAGATATTTATATTTGGATAATGCTTTTAATAAATGCAACCTTGTATAATAAATTTTTTCTTTGGTTTTGCTCAATCAATTTCATGCATGTGCATATTTCTACTCTTATTTAATTAAATAAAAAATTAATTTAAATCAATAGAGTTCCTAAACACAATCAAGTAAATAGCCCGTGTTGCAAGATCAAATATTTTAATCTATATTTGTCTCTCAATTTTTCTAGTTACATCTTTAGTTATCATCAATGACTCTTTTTTTTTTATTGATACAAATGGTTCTTAATTTATTTAATTACATATGTGAATAAGTTTTTTGTTTTACACTTAATTTTTTATGCAAAAAAAGCATCGAAAAAGCCTATATGTTCAAATTTTTTTGTTGGAAAAAACATATTCAACCCACAGCATGGTGTGAGTCAAAGAGTTAGTTAACAAAAACTATAAAACAGACAGGAAAATCAATGTACACCCAGATTTAGTTAACTATTCATTATAATAATGAAATTACTTTTTTGCCATTGGAAGAAAAAAAGATGTCGTGGTGTTGGGGGTAAATTGGTCTTTTCATATAGTTCATTGGTCATTAAAAGATTTTTTTAGAGATACATGTGTCTTTTCTAAGTTTTTAAAACAATAAAATGGCTAAATTACCCCCATAGTCAACAAAATCTAAAGTTGTTGACCAATGATATTTCTGTCTTTTTGCTTTTTAAAATACAATAAAAAGATATTTTTACCTTTAAATCCAATAAAAAATAAGCCATGCATCTAGGGACATTTTTATCCTTTCATGTAAGTTTTTTTTTGTTAATTATAGAATCATTATGGGCAATTTGGTCATTTTCACTTGATTAGTTAATATTTAAATTCAAAATATTGTTGTTGTGTGTTGTTCAAATGCCAACATGGAGGAGGTGTCTAAGCCATTTGGATAGTGCGTGTATAGCCTCCTAGTGGCCAAACTTGCCCTTCTACTATGTTGTTGGAAGTGTTGTCGCGTCCTTTTTCTCTTGGTGTTGTGCATGTCGGCAAGATGGGGTGATTTTCACCAATAGGTCTCTCTTTTGTCTTTTCTACTTCTTTTATCTCTTCTCTCCTAAGAATTATAGGTTGACCCTTTTTGTTTTTAATACTTCAAGTTTATTCCTTAGCCTTTTGATTTTTGTTCTTGTTCTTTTTATATATATAAAAAATATTTATTTTCAACTTAGTCATTTGATTCCAATTTATCTATATATATATATATATATATATATTAATTTGGTCTTTATTCTTTTCATTTTATTTTGTTCCCTAATCCTTTTGTAAAAGTTTTACTAGTTATCAATTTCATTCTTCAATCCAAGTTCTTGTGTATTTTTTTTTCTGACTTGGTCCTCGTTCATTTGATTTGTTTTCTTTTATTAAATCTATTTTTCTTTTCAATTTAATCCTCCAATCAAAGATTTTTGTTACCCTCTAATTTATCTTTTGTTTGGATTTTCATCTTATCCTTTTAATTACTATTTTTTATTTCATATATTTTGTGTAATTGATTTTTTCTTTTATTTCATACTTTAAATTTGATTTTATAGGGATCAGCTCTGTGGTTTTTTCCATGTATGATACTTCTGATTTAATGACTTAGGTCACAAGTTTGAAAAGTTAATGAAAGTTTACATTTTTTTTTAGCTTTTTTTTTATCTCATCGTTTGATGTTAAGTTTTTTATTTAACAAAATATTGGCTTTATGATTTTCTTTAAAAAAACATTTACCTAGTTATTCTAATTTTATGACTTGGGTTATATATATATATATATATATATATATATATATATAAAAATTTGGTCTTTATTCTTTTCATTTTACTTTGTTCCCTTATCCTTTTGTAAAATTTTTACTAGTTATCAATTTCATTCTTCAATCCAAGTTCTTGTGTATTTTTTTTCTGACTTGATCCTTATTC
>Ga0325402_1004216_pt1 | contig 13225 bp, 9 predicted proteins | sample PopdelMetagenome_22_FD_207212 | JGI IMG/M metagenome (GOLD analysis project Ga0325402, IMG submission 207212) | Populus deltoides microbial communities from Bellville, Georgia, United States - Xylem-PdKOR-R3 | ecosystem: Host-associated > Plants > Phyllosphere > Stem > Wood/Secondary xylem... | reverse complement strand
GATAATTAATGGTCCTCTTTTGGAAGCAAGCTTTATCTTAATTGAATTTAAAGCAATGAATAGAAGGTTTATTGCTTACGTTTGAGAAGGGTTCTAGTGTATACCCAAGTGAAGAGAAGGGGTAGATATTACTTCATAAAATCCACTTACATCACTACACCATTAAATAGTTTTACCGATGGAATAATTCTGTCAGTGCAAGGCATGAACTCCATCGGTAAAATTATTATCAACGGTCTCATTGACGGTCTTAGTCCGTCGGTATACTAATCATTGGTAATTCTCCTTTCCGTCGCTAATTCTATCGCAAATAAAAAAAACCACCCACCGACGGAACATCGACGATTTTACAGACAGATACACGCGGCAAAAAAAAAATTTCCCGCGAGAAAATTACCGACGGATTACACCAGTTTGAATTTTCAACGGTAAGTATCGATGGATAGTCCGTCGGTAATAGTTATGGTAAACACCGACGGAAATATTCCGTCGGTAATTATGACATAGGTGGTAATTATTTGGCAACTCTATGTGAATTACCGACAGAAATTATCCGTTGGTAAAGCCGTCGGTATGTATTTAAAATATATATAAAAATAATTTATTAATAGTAAAAAAGCTTAATAAACAAATAAAATTGGATTAAACATTAAAAATATAAAAATAATGTTAAATAATATCCATCCAAATATTTATTACAAATTTAATATGTTTAAAAAACAAAATTAAACTAGAATAGTGGCGGAGCTGGAGCTGGAGGAGGAGGAAGAGGAGGAGGAGAAGGAGGAGGAGGCTGGTTGTTCTTGGGACTGTACGACTAAAAAGGAGCTGCACATGTATCATCACCCATCTTTGATCTCATCTCCATGACTATTTGACGGAGCTCATCATAATTCAAGGCAATGAACTCTTCAGCCTGGGTGCTCGATACTGATGGAGAGCCCCTAACGGTTGAGACACTACGAGCCGAACGCAAGTTTTTTGGCCGTAGTGTTGGGGAGCTTGTAGACCCGATTTTTTTCGGGTCCACCAGACGATCCCACCTCCATCCACAAATCGGGATCGAAATCTGGATGGGTCGAAGGATTGTCCCTATATCTCTCCCTCAACCAGCTATTATAGGTCTCCTGAAATTTTTTTAAAAAATCATCATATTCAATTCAAGAAAATAATAACTTACAAAATAAAATGAATGAACAAACATACCACGAAGTGCTGAGCACGGTTGTCCACGAACTGTTGCACCCCCTTTTGGCGATCTTGACTCCGCACATGTGTCACTACAAACAACTCCATTGGACTCGGCTCACGTCCAAGAGACGCAGCCTGTAAGGAAAAAATAGGTTGCAAGTTAAATATATTATAAGGAAGGACAAATTAATTAACGATATATTTCATTAAAATTGATCTTACCATCTACTTTGCATGTGCGCTAATTGTGACGGATCCTCTAGTGTGCGTGGTCACTGAACCATGAATTTACCGGTTTCGGTTGTTGGCGCCGGACTGTGAATGCCGTGAGAACCGCTCTGAGTTCATGAGCTCAATATATGCCGTCCATATTTCCCCTGATATAAATAGCGGTTTGAATTCCCGCCAAACCGCCACCTCATTCCATCATTCAAGACCGTTATCCTTCGCAAGTCTTTTTGTTTTTTTGGGTGTCATATCAAAAATCATGCAACCTACTTCCATAGTAACAAATTAGAATTTAGAACATAAAATTATAAAACAAAAATAAATATTATTTTCGATGTTACCTAGTTGCCGCGTGATTCTCTCATACCTTCCTCACAACATTGTTGTTCGCCCTATCCCACTCAAATTTGTTCTGTGTATATAAATAATTCATATAAAATAAAAATAGTACAAGATATAAAATTATAAAAATAATTTATTAAAAATAAACTGGAAATTAAAAGTTAACACCGACTTGAAATCGCTTAAACCATGCATCGATATTAGGTTTCCACTCAGGATGTCTGGAAACCTGACTCCATTGAAACAATGAAATCTCAATCGACGATTTAAACACCAATGTTATAGCCCTTGCAACCTCAATGTTTATGAACTTGAAATTAAATAAAATTAATAATATTAATTAGTTGTTCATAAATTATGTTATAAGTATATAAAAAAACTAAAACATAAATAAACTTACATTAAGAGGTCATCCTTCCATTGTGCCTGGTACTTGCTGGTGAATTAACCCCGCTATAAAGGCACACCGCCTTTGCTCTGTGAAACCACGCTAGAAGAGGCAGCATCACAAGTTGGCGTAAATTCCTCGTCGTGATCAGCACCTAAGGATACGTCCTCCTCATTGCTAGAAGAACTAGCTGCAACCATCTGCTGACGATGTGCTGTAGATTTCATTCTACGCATCTACATAAATTTATACGAATAATTACACAATTAACTTCGATTATTTAGAAAAAATTCGGCAACACCTCCCCTATACTAAAGACTACCCATAGTTTCAAACTTGCAAATCTTTATAATAACCACATACCAATTGACTCCAGCAACATCATATATACAACCTAACATCTATAGAAATTCAATCATTTAGAAAAATTCGACAGCACCTCCCCTATATTAGAGACTACCAACAGTTTTCATACCTACAAATATTGCAAAATCAACTCTATACAACCTAACATCTATAGAAATTCAACATCTATATATTTTCAACTAAAATCAATGCAAATTCATAAATAACAATTAAAATTAATAAAAATAATAAACAACATAACAAACAATAATATCCTAAAATTAAGATAAACTAATTAAATTTAATTATATATTTCAATTAACATTTAAAACATAAATTCAACAATAACAATTATAGCAATACAAACAATAATATCCTAAATTAAGATAAACTAATTAAATTTAATTCTATATATTAATTAACATTTAAAACATAAATTCAACAATAACAATTATGGTAATACAAACAATAATATCATAAAATTAATAAATAAAATGAAAAAACTAAAAAACACTATACAAAACAATCTAAACACAAAACAAACAATACATAAAACTAAAAAACACTACATCAATTCAAAATAAATTTAGGAATAAAAAATACTTACCTTAATAGTGTGTTGATTTTAAGATTTTAACTACAAACAATACACAAAACAAAGAACACCAAAAAAATAATCATAATTAAAATAAAAAAAATACAAAGATAAAGAAAAAAGAATACATACCTTTTAATATGTTTAAAACTACCACCAAAACAATAAAATGTCTTCTAAAAACTAAATAGAAACAGAGAGGAGAAGAGAAATGGAGATGAAGAGCCGAGAGAAAAAATGAACCAAATGGGGGGAGGGGTGGTTTTATATATCAATTTTTCCGACGGTATTACTGACGGACATTTATTGTTGTCGGTGGCTTTAAATTCCGTCTATAATTAATTGATATTCGCACCAAAAAAGTTCAAAAATTCGGCCAGATTTTTCGATCCGTCAGAAAATCCATCGGTAATTGTGCCGACCGACCACGCGTCTGACATGCGTGTGCTTCGAGATGTGCGTATTCCATCGGTGATGTACGTCAGTGAAGCGTCGGTGACTCCGTCGGTGATTGTGGCACAATCCCGTAAATTTTTTTCAACTCTCTATGAAATACCAACGGATTATATTCCGTCGGTGACGCCGTCGGTGATTGTGGCACAATCCCGTAAATGTTTTTCAACTCTCTGTGAAATACCGACGGGTTATAGTCTGTCGGTGATTGTGGCACAATCCCGTAAATTTTTTTCAACTCTCTGTGAAATACCGACGGGTTATAGTACGTCGGTGTAGTCGTCAGTGAAACTGTCAATATTTTTTATTTTTTGTCTATCCCCTTAACAAAATCTTGAATTGCAAACTTACAGCACACACAACACAATAACAAGAGTAGACAATTAAAGAAGAATAAATATTTCATGTTCCAAAATATTACATTATAAAAATAAGGCTTTACAACATGTTTAGTTAGTCAGAATTTTCATCTTCGTCCTCAATTGAATTGTTATTATCAGCTTCATCGCACTCTTCAATGTGGTTATCATCTTCTTCAACAACATTATCTTTTCCACTTGTAGAGCTCAAAACAACATTCAACTCCTCTACGTCAACATCAACAAGACTATCCTTGAAAACACGAAAATTTGAATTGTCTTCTAAATCAATCGAATGAGCAACTCGGTATGGTTCAACCAACTCACTAGCTTGAAAGACTTCATCTATCACACTTGTGTCTTCGTTCTCATCCTGAACAACCTCGACACGACCCTTGGGTTTTTTTTTTAAAAAATGGATAACCAATCAACTCTTGATCGGTCCTTTCTAAATGAAGGGGTGTATGTGTAATAAACTTGTTGGCATTGCTTTGCGAAAACAAAGACATTGTTTACGTTGCGGTGTTTAGCTTTTGAGTTGATTTCAACGAGACCATAGTGAGGATCTACTCTGATTCCTCTGTCAGTTGTGTCATACCAATAACATTTAAATAAAAACACTCTATTTTGCTCGATATGATATTGTAGTTCGATGACCTCTTCCAATCTAGCGTAGTAGTCAACTTCAAACTCACTAGAAGTCAATCCCTTAATACAAACACCATTGTACGTCTTTCTTCCATGCCCGTATTCTTCAGTATGAAAGACATATCCATTGACAAAATACCCGTTATAGCATTTGACTTTTCTTTCAGGGCCCAGGCTTAGTAAAGACAGTGAAATAGTAGCATTACCTCCCATTTGATAAACCTTGTAAATTAAATACAACAATAATCAATAAACGGATATTATGTAATATTGACGTACAATTAATTACATTGCAAGAGATACTAAGTTTGTGATAAGACTTATATGTGTTCTAAACCATGTGGCAAGTTGTTCATCTTGTAATTGAAAGATCTAGGATTCAGTCAGCTGTGCGTTATTGGACAATAAGTATCATCGATGTTGCCTGCAAGATTGTTCCAAATTATATGAGTTTATGGTATCACAAAACATAAATAGTACACTCTTGACAAAGTTTAAGTCGAATATCTACTTACTTAATAAAAGATCTCAGCTCATCACAGTTAAATATGATATAATTATGTGCTTGTCTGAACTCTATTTAAGACAAATATCTTCCCCTCATGACATTTTTAGGTGTGGGTCATCCAGGATTGGAGAATATTGACAAGTTTTCACTTGAAGGCACTTCACCACCATCATCATGCCGTGGAACACGGTTGATCCTTGTTCTCAAATGAGGTTCAAAATAGTATGAGATAAATGTTGAGATCTCTTTAATAATATAGGCCTCACATATTGACGTCTCAACATGCGCCTTATTCTTAACCTTTTTTTTTAAGATTGAACAAGTACATGTATATATATATATATATATATATATATATATATATATATATAGAATTAATAAAAAATTATCAATTAAAAAATAAAAAAACATTTAATTATGAATTAAATAGCTCCTGTAATATCTAACCTCTCGAATGGATACATCAATCTGTATTGGATCGGTCCTCCAACTTTTACCTCAAACGGTAAATATATGGGTAGATGCTCCATTGAGTCAAAAAATGATGGAGGGAATATTATCTCAAGTTTTCATATTGTCTCGACGATATTCGTTTCAAGCCTTTCAATGTGATCAACATTCAACTTGCTGGAGCATATATCTCTGAAGAAATAACTGATCTCCATTAGTGCATCCCATATCCCCTTTGGCAACAAATCACGAAAAGCTAATGGGATGAGTGTTTGCATAAACACATGACAGTCATGACTCTTCATTCCATATAATCTGCATTCCTCCGTATTAACCAGCCTTGATATGTTCGAGGCATGTCCATTGGGGAAACGCAGACTCTTAAGCCATTTGTAGACTAGTAGTTATGTGTTTTTCTCTAACACGAAGCTTGCTTTTGGTTTTGCGACCCGTGACCCATCACAAACCAACTCCATATTTTTATGGTTACAGAACACCGCTACATCCAATCTAGCCTTGATGTTGTCCTTTGTCTTCCCCTTCACATTTATGACGGTGTTGAAAATGTTCTCAAACACGTTCTTTTCAATGTGCATGACGTCAAGGTTATGGCGGAGAAGATTGGTCTTCCAATAAGGAAGGTCCCAAAAGATACTTCACTTTACCCAATTATGGGTCAAACCAAATCCAGGAAACTTCTACTTACCTGATTGGAGACCAAACACAATGTCACCGTACTCTGACACAACATCAAACAATTCTTCACCGGAAAGACGCGGGGGTGCAACATCCTTTTCAACTCTGCCAACAACGAAATCATTTCTATTTTTTCTGTACCTGTGATTCGGCGGTAAGAAATGACGGTGACAGTAAAAAAAAAGAAGCTTTACCCCTGTTTGTTAGCGTGTATGCCTTGTTGTTCTCCATACAGTATGAACATGCTACCTTTCCATGTGTGCTCCAACCAGAAACCATTTTATAAGCTGGGAAATTATTGATAGTCCACATCAAAGCCGCTCTCATAACAAAATTTTGTTTCCTCGAGATGTCATAAGTCAAAGCTCCAGAGGACCACAACTGCGTCAACTCATCAATCAACGAACGAAAACAAACATCTATATTTCACCCCAGACTGCTTGGACCTGGTATGACCATAGATAAAAACATGAACTCCAGCCTCATACACATCCCCGGTGGCAAGTTATAAATCGTCAGTATGACCAGCCAACAAGAATAAGGAGCAGAAAATGACCCGAATGGGTTGAATCCGTCTGTACACATCCTAAGGTGCACGTTCCTTAATTCAGCTAAAAAGTGGGGATGCACGCTGTTAAAATGTTTCCAGGCTTCACCGTCAGAAGGATGCACCATCACTCCATCAACTGCATGATGTGATTGGTGCCATGTCATGTGCTCAGCAGTCCTTGGTGACATGAATAACCTCTGCAGTCTAGGTGTGATTGGGAAGTATCTAAGTTTTTATATGCCATGATAGTCTTCCCTCTACCAGTTTTGGGTTTGTAACGAGAATGCCCATATGTCATGCACTCAGTCAGCTCAGTATTTTCAAGGTAGTATAACATGCAGAAGTTAGGGCATATGTCAATTTTCTGGTATCTTAAACCGAGGGGTTTCATCATAGACTTGGCAACATATAAGTTCTCTTTAAGCCTGTTTCTTTCAAGTAAAATGCTTCTCGCCCATTCGATAATCTTATCATAACCGGCTTCACTCAACCCGTGATCTGACTTGATGGTGAACACCTATGCTATGACTGATAATTTACTGTGGTTCGTGCAGTCATCCCATAATGGTTCATCAGAATCTTTCAACAGATCAAAAAACCTTGCTGCATCTGCATTAGGTTCTTCTTCTATGATTGAAAATTCCCTGATATTACCTTCACTCATTCTCATTGCATCCATAACCATATTCTTGTAAGGATTACTGTTCTCATTTCTAACTTCATGCATGTTGCTAGCACTAGAAGTTGACCCAACCACCTGTTCTTCCAGGCTCTCATCAGGAACAAATAGTTCTCCGTGTGCATACCAACACAGGTAATCCTCCATGAACCTTTTGGTTAGAAGATGCATCGTTACAACATCTTGATGCAGAAACTTTAAATTTTTACACTTCCTACATGGACACCTAATACCGCCATCAGTAAAATTCCTCAGAATAGATGTTGGGAAATTAACAAAACCCTGAACACCGTTACAATAATCCATTTTCCGCAATCCTTGGGGTGAGTCCCGATACATCTATGAATTTCCGACAAAAAAATTCTATCGGTAAGTCCGTTGGTTTTCGCCGGTTTTTTGGTAGTGCATGTTGAAAATCCAAGATTGAAAATATTTCAAAGTACTATAGAAAACACATTTGAGGTAGGACATATACAGTGGAGAGTAAAATTCTATATGGGACATGATTTTTTTATTTCATTTTGTATTGATTGATTTGTAATTGCGGTCATAGGACGAAAAATTTTCTTGCATGAGTCTTGACTTAGTTCGTAATGTTGAGGGTATTCTACTTTGGACTAATAATGGAAGGGGGAGGGCTCCGTAGCTTCTAGTTCATTAATTTCTTATTACTAGACTATGGAGGTGTTAACTTTTTAGAATTGTCTATTTGTAGGTCATCCATGGTTTACATTTGTGTGGATCCCATGTTATATATTGCTTCTCAAGGCTTTGTTAATGTTGTTTCCATGTTTGTTATATGAGTAAGAGGAGTTTCACTCTTCTTTATTGTACTTTTACCTTTTCTTTCTTTAATTTGTACTATTTTTACCATTTAATTAAATCCTCAATCATTATCCAAAAAAAAAAAAAATGGAGAGTAAAATTAAAATTTTCAAAAATTTAGGAGGATTATAGCCCCCTTGCTACTTTCCTATAACAAATTTGGGAGGGCCAAGTTCCTCTCATTACAAGTGTTTATTTGATAGTGCAGTTATATTGTGATTGAAAATGTTTTCTAATATGACTTTGAAAAATGTTTTCTTGGATATGATGGTGATATGAAAATGTCAAAATTATGTATTTAAGAAATCCACAAAAAATATTAATTTAATTTTTTAATTGAAAAACACTTTTATTAAACATATTCTAAATTATTATGTCAATTCTGAACATAAATGCACCTCTAATATCTTTTTTTTTTGTTATTTTTAGAAATAGTATCTTTGTTTCACAATAATGCTTTCAGTTATTAATCAAACAATATATAATAATAGTAAAAAAAAATTATAATTCTAAGAGCTTATTTGGCCCTTTACAATTCAATCAGGAACAAATACTGTTTAATTTCCATCCTAGTGAAAACATTGTTTTTCCCTTTACTTGTTTTATTTGTTTAGACTACTATAGTGAACTCTTTTATTAAATAAAGATTTTTGCTGAATGAAAAATGTATGTTGGATGAATACATCTTGAAACCTAATGATTTGCATCAAGCTATTATTATAATGTTGACATTGAGTTATTTATTGTATTGTTAATTGTATGCTAATGCATACAAAGTAAGTTTTTGAGGGGTAATATCCAATTTTTATGTGTAAGAATAATATTGTTTTAGAATGCCTAGATGCATTTCTTTGTTTTATATTGCAATATGATTTTACTGAGGGCATGGCAAAATTGTTATATAGGAGTTCCTTTGACATGGTATATCATTTCAATTAAGAAATTCCATTACAACTAGAAGGACTTGAATTTAAACATGTTAATAGGATCTTTATTTTATTGAAATTCCAATGCCCATGTTGGGATCTTTATTTTATTTAAGGAATGTCTTGTCAATTATTTGTCATTATAACAATAACATTAAAAGGAAAAATCTTGTCAAGATGTCTTCGTCATATACCATGTTAATGGGCTAACATTATTTACCTTATATTATTATCACCTTTACTTCAAGGACATTCATTAAAGATTATATAAAGTAAGGATATTTATTAAAGATTATATAAAGTTTGTAGATTTCCTTTCTAATAAACACTTTCATTTATATCTTGGTGCTTATCTAGCTATGATATATGGGATAAAGTGAGATATGGATTACTGATTATGAATTTTTTAATAAATTATATTTTATTATTATTTTCACTCAATGTATGAAGATTCAGATGAACTGTGCATTTGGTTCTATGAGACTTTTGTTAAGAAGGAATGTTGGTTTTTGTGTCATGATATCTTCAAATTAAATGGGGAAGTTTTCATTTTAAGAGAATAAGATTATCCACATTGCTTGAGATATATCAAATGCATTATTTGCTCAATGAAATTTTTTACTCAAATCATTACTATTGATATCTTGCTTAACTCTCCATAAAATTATGCATTTCTTTCACATTTTTGTTTATCTTGGTTTTCTAAAGGCATATTCTCCGCTACATGTGATTTTAAGCAAGTTAAGCACCTTGCCTTTTGTATTTTATTATGTATAAAATTAAACCCATGGACATTTATAATATTCATAAAAAATTTAGCCCAACTTAATATAGCAAAAAATATTGAATAGGTTGAGTTTAAAATTTGTAAAATATTAGAAGTTGGATTAGATGCAATTATAGGCACAAACTTGACCCAACTATATCCATGAACATCTTTACCATTCTTTTTCAAATAACATCCATTTTATTATATGCCCAATATAAAATCCAAAATTGCTTCATAGCATTTGAATGACATGTTGTGGGCTTTCAACCAAAAAAATTCTAAATGTTCATTTGATGAAAATACTTAAATACTTTTAAATTCACATCTCAGTGACTTTATTTCAACCATGGGACATACATGAACACAATTATTAAAAAAAATCTTTAATTGGTCTGAAAACTTGAAAGTGATTTCTTGAAAGAAAAAAAAATTCTCATTAACTAAGTTTACAAAATTCATGACAAAAATGAAGATGATGATGTATGCGTGCCTTTTAATGGACATTAAAAAGATAAACACAAGTAGATCAACTATGAAAAATTCAGTTTAAAGAAACCCTTTATAGTAATAATAGCCAAATGATGGTGTGAAAAACTTAATCACAAGCTATAAGCGATTGAGGAAACAACTTCTTCATGATGGTAATGAAAAGTGAGCAATAAAATATTCCATAGACAACACTTAAAGATGATGATAAGCAAAGCCAATACGAGCTAAAATGATGGATGAACCATATCCATCCAATTATCAAAAGTGGAGAACATGGGAAGACAAACCCGTAGTAAGTATTGAAGGTATTGAAACAATTCAAGTAAACCAGTGACCGATTATTAATGTTGCTAAAGTCAAGACTTCAAAGATGCAGATGACATTAAAAAGGGAGATTGAGCTTTCAAAATGTGCAATTTGTGTTTTTCCTTCAGTTTCAAGAAGTATTATTAAGAAATAAGATAAGAATCGCTCACTGTTATAGGACAATATTTGAAAAAAATATGGTAGATAACAAGTGCAAGTTCAGCTTTGCAATCTTAACTTGTTTGACCTAAACTCATAGCCAGGTAAGTCAAACCAAACTCTACAATAATAACATTTTTTTTATTTCAATATTTACACAAAATCTGCCAATATCAACCCTAACACTTCAATTTGGAGGGTTTTTTTTTGGAAAAAAAAACCACGACTAATTTCTTTCCCACTGCAAAAAGTGTTAGGGATTTTGGATTTTATCTATTGAGCAAAAAAATAATTTTTTTAGTGTTTTCTATCTTCAAGAATTACAAGCTAACTATAACGAAATTGGGTCACATACCTATTTTTTATTAAATCGAGTACAACCAACATATATTCTAATGAATTAACACTAACAAAAAAAAAAAACACTGGCATCAAATTTCAAAAACTCAATTAAAAAAATAATTGTTAATTACCCATTTCTTCTTGGTTTCAAATAAGAGAAGGAAAAGATTGTAGCAGCAACCTCAACAAAGTCTCATCTATAAGAGAAGATTTAGGTTCAATTAATTAAACAAATTGATTAAAAATACTAGATTAGGTTTTGAATTGGGTATAAAAATTGTGTTCATCGCAAGAAGAAAGAGAAATTGTGTCTCAAGAGCAAAACTTTTAACTGATTTATCATTTGTTTCGTTTATGTTATATTATAATCGAGGCTAGATTCATACTTTTGTTAAAATTTAAAAATTATTTTGACTCAAGATGTAAATTGTAATTTTAAAAATTAAGGAGGCAAAGTCTGATCGCAAATAAATTATGGGAGGGTCATTAATTTTCACAAAATGAATTTTCTTTTGATGGTCTAAGGTGCAATTTTTTTTCCAGAAAATAATAAAAAGCTACATGAGATAAAATATAAAAGTACAAGAACATATAAAAGTTAAAAAATTTAATTAAAATGACATACAAGAGAATACACCAAATACGAAAAGGCAGATGGATAGTCTAACCCTTTGTTTTTTTGTTCACTTGACATTTGCAACTAGCTAGTCATGCCACCGAGTAGTTCATCACAAATCACTCAATCATAAAACTAAAAAATCAAAATAGATTTGTACTTAATCATGCCACTTAAAATAGTAATGTAGTCTTCGTCCATCGTCACTATGGACGTGGAAACTCCGCAATTTTGGTTCCTTTATTGAATTTGTTTTTTAATTGGAGACTTTTCCTTCTTGTGCTGTTGGAGATTCAGTCCAGCTTTAGGGTTTGACAAGATTAAAATAGAAGGAGAAGGTCATGGTGGTTGAGTTGACTTTGTGGCTGCTTCTGAGTTGGTTTTTGAAGATTAACGGATAGGTTGATCTTCTTCTTCTCTGTGTCCACCTGGTCGCTGAATTCTTTTTCTTCATTTATTATCGTGCCGGTTTTTTTCTTCAACGATATTGGTTTGCTCTTCTTCATTATCACTTTCTTCCTCATCAAAGATTAAAAAAAATATATAGGAAATTGTTATTGAGTTAACTCGTCCATGGAAATTTGGTTTTTTTCTTCAACGATAATATTGGTTTGCTCTTCTTCATTTATAAAGAAATGTATCTGTTAGTACATAAGAAGCTTAATTCTTTTTTATTTAAAAAACATGTATATTTTTTTTTATCACTTATTAATAAAAGCAAAAGCATTCATGCGGAGAACTATATAATTTTCCTACTCCTTACCACCTTTTCCTTAATTAAAATTGATAGAAAATACCATCACAAAGAGAAATATGAAATTCTACAGAAAATTTAATCTATTGTTTCAATTTAGTATTCAAAGAGAAATATGAAATATGTGATTTTTTTTATAATCATTGAAAATATATTAAAAAAGCTATAAAACCAATAGCCAAAGCAATATACAGGGACAAGAAAAAAAACAAAAAAGTAAATTTGGAGAAATAGAGAAAGAGAATACAGAAAAAAATATAAAAATTAGTATTGGAATGCTACAACAAAAACAGAAAGATCGTAAAAAAAAATAAAAGAAAAAAAAACTAACTAAAATTTTTTATTACACCATAATTTAATATTATTAGCAGATCTTAAGAGGTCATTTCTTCTATATTAATATATGAATTGATTGAATTAAATCTTGTAATACAATTTAATTGATTCTAAGTTAAACAATCTGCTGGGGAACATTCATAAAACTATCTTTTTTTTTCGTTTCAAGTAGGCAGGCAATAAAACGTTTTTAATTTAGGTGACTACACAATGGAATTTAATGAAATAAGGGTAGAGATGAGGTCTGAGGTTATCTTGTTAAGCACCTTCC
>Ga0325402_1004214_pt1 | contig 13226 bp, 6 predicted proteins | sample PopdelMetagenome_22_FD_207212 | JGI IMG/M metagenome (GOLD analysis project Ga0325402, IMG submission 207212) | Populus deltoides microbial communities from Bellville, Georgia, United States - Xylem-PdKOR-R3 | ecosystem: Host-associated > Plants > Phyllosphere > Stem > Wood/Secondary xylem... | reverse complement strand
CAAAAGAAAATATGAATGACGTCAAGAGTCAAACTGTTGATAGTGATCCTCAGTCTTTGAAACCCTGAAACACTCTTTGAGCCTTATGAATCCTTTCTTTCATAGCCAAAAACCACAGCCTACGTTATGTGCCTGTAGAAGTCCTTTCTAATCAAGCAAGCAAGCAACCTAGAACAATAAACAATGCTTTCGAAATGCAAAGAATACTTTTTCATAAGATTCATGACATCAAGAATAAACTACTTATTATTATTCATGCTGATAAAAATGAATGTTTAAAAAGAGATAAGTTGTTTTTCTCAAACAAAACCTCGAGCTTTTTCTCGAGCCCTTCACTTTGAAAACAAAAAGGTCATCTCATGACATATTTTCACCAAAAGACCTCTTTGCCAAACACAAGAGTAAGTAATCTCTTTTTCAAAAAAAAAAACAAAAACAAAAACAAGGAGTTGCAAGATTTCAAAAGCAAATTATTTTAGATTCACATCGAAATAATTTTTGTTTTCAAAATGCAAGATCAAGATTTCAAGATTTATTCTGGACTCATATTCCTTCACCAAAATGAACAAAAAGAGAAATGAGAGAATGGTCTTTTAAAACCATTATTTGTCCAAGTCGCTGGTAAAGCACACTGGGGGGCAATGAGCAGTACAAGGGGCAACATTGTATTTTTCCTTCTAGAAAAAGAGAGGAATATTTCCTACAACAAGACAAGGGGGCATGAAAGACAATTTGATCCTTTCAGCAAGTGACACTGAGTGTTTCCAGCAGTGAAACAAGGAGTAATGAGTGGTCCTCTCAAATCATTTGACGAGTCAGATAATCTTTAGCAAGCAAGTGGGTCATGATGGGCACCAAAAAGGCTAAGTTGAGCAAACAAATCTTGAAATAGACTTACATGGGCCAACTCGAGTGGGCTAGAAGCCAGGCGACAAAGATGACCCAAATCAAAGATAGCAAGTCCTTATCAGTCAAGCAACAAGAAGACTAAGAAGAAATGGGGGCCTATATTTCAAATCAGGTAAAGATGCATGCATATCATCTAAACTTTGAGAAATTAGACAATGAGTTTTGCAAATCTCATTAGAGAAAATTCCAACGGAATCCATCAAGTGGAAGGCTAACTTGAATGGCTAGGATTGAAATTGCTTTTGAAAAATTTTCACTTTTGAGAATTTTTCAACCTGGGCAGGTCGCCCACAAGAATTAGGCCCTTTGAAAAATCTCTATGTTTTTCCATCACCTTAAAATGCGCCTTCGAGCCTTTGATCATCATTTTTAGGGCGCTTTCAAGTCCTTATCTCCTTTCAAGTGCGCCTTCGAGCCCTTGACCATCAAGTCCTTATCTCCTTTGATCATCATTTCTTAACCCTACCTCTCTTTTCGAGAACACCTTCGAGCCTTACCTCCCTTCAAATGCACCCTCGAGCCTTTGATCATCATTTTTAGGGCGCTTTCAAGCCCTCATTTCCGTTTCGAGCGCCTTTGAGCCCTTGGTTTCCTCTTCGAGCGCCTTCGAGCCCTCGCTTTCCTCTTTAAGTGCCTTTGAGCACTTGCTTTTCTCTTCAAGCGCGCCTTTGAGCCCTCGCTTTCCTCTTCGAGTGCCTTTGAGCACGTGCTTTCCTCTTCGGGTGCCTTTGAGCACTTCATTTTCTCTTCGAGCGCGCCTTTGAGCCCTCGCTTCCCTTCGAGCGCGCCTTTGAGCCCTTGCTTTCTCCCTTCGAGCGCGCCTTCGAGCCCTCGCCTCCCTTCGAGCGCGCCTTCGAGCCCTCGCTTCCCTTCGAGCGCGCCTTTGAGCCCTCGCTTTCTCCCTTCGAGCGCGCCTTCGAGCCCTCGCTTCCCTTCGAGCGCGCCTTTGAGCCCTCGCTTTCTTCCTCGAGTGCCTTTGAGCACTTGCTTTTCTTTTGGGTGCACCTTCGAGCCTCTCATTTTCTTTTTTTTTTTATACTTGGGTAGGTCACCTATCACAATGAGACCACTTCTAAAAAAAAAAACAAACAAAAAAACAAAAAAAAAGGGGTAGATCGTCTTCCAAATGACTTGATTCTTGATTTCTACATCTCTCTGTAAAGGTCGTGTGTCAATATACTATTTTCAAAGTTTTCAAGACAAAAAAAAAATGTTCTTTCTGTATCTACTTTTCTTTATAAATTTACTACACAAAGCTAAAAGAAAATTAAATTTTCCAATATCTTTGCATAGTAAATATTATAAAGAGGGGGCAACTGTTATAACCCAATTTTTGACCATTTTTATTTTAATTATTATTATTATTTTATTTACTGAAAAGGATAAAAATGATGATGATGATAAAAAAATAATAATAAAAAAAACAAAACAAAAAAAAGAGATAAAAAAAACCAAAACAAGTAAAATGAGATAAATGAAGAATGAATTAAAACTTGGGTTAAGGGCAACATGATTAGAAGTTTTGGGGTTTAATTAAACTTTGAAATTAATCTAATTAAGCTTGGAATTAATTTAATTCATCCAATCAAGGGTTTAGTTGGAGAATTGATAAGTTTTAAGACTTAATTGAGCTTGAAATTAATTTAATTCATCCAATCAAGGGTTTAGTTGGAGAATTGATAAGTTTTGAGACTTAATTAAGCTTGGAATTAATTTAATTAATCCAATCAGGGGCTTAATTGGAGAAATGATAAGTTTTGGAACTTAATTGAGCTTGGAACTAGTTTAATTAATCAAATCATGGGCTTAATTGGATAATTGATAAGTTTTAGACTTAATTGGACTTTGGATTTAATTAAATTACTGAAATCAGGGACTTAATTGAAGAAATAGCAAAGTTTGGGGTTAATTGGGGGTCTAAATTGCGAAATTAAAATCCAAGGACTACATTGAAAAAGGCGCGCAAATGCAGGGGACCAATTACAGTTTAAACCAGGGGTTTAATTATAAGACTTTCAAAACTGCATGGATCGAAACGAAAAATGGCTAAACAACGTCGTTTTGAAGACTGTTCATCTTCTTCTCCTTTAAGCCTGTGACCGTTTTCTACAGTAAAGGAGGCCGAACATTGCAGCAGTAATCGTCAGCCGTTAGCTTCAGTTATGGGTGCCTTAATGGTGGCCGACCGTTGGCCTACCGTCCGTTATCAACCCGGCGAGCCCTATATAAACCGAGCAGCACCGAGGAACAAGGGGTTGGAGAGAGTGAGATAAAAACAGAGGAGAGAGACAGAAAAAAAACCCGAAACAAGACAGACACAAATAAACCAGAGGGATTCTTAAGTTTTCTGGTTAGGGCCAGTGACCGGGCTGGGCTGGCTGGGTCTAGCCCAGCCCATGAGGGCTGAGCTGGGCCCAGCCCCAAAAACATAAAAAATAAAAAAAAATAAAAAAATAAAAAATAGAAAAATATGTGTATGCATAAATAAAAATAATATAAATCTACTGGTTTATTCACCAACGCCAGAGTCAGGAATAAAATACTGGTTTAAATTTATATTATTTTTAATTCGTTATATTTTATTTTATTTAGCAAAAAAAATAATAAAAAAATATATGTGCATGTATAAAATTTTTTATTGGTTTATTCACTAACGCAAGAGTCAGAAATAAAAACACTGATTTAATTTGTTTGTTTTGTTTATTTGTTTTTTTTTATTGTACTACATAAGAAATAAAAAATATGTGGACGTGTAATCAAATGAATTTAGCTTGTTTGTTTATTCGCTAGCGTTAGAGTCAGGAACAAAAAAATATTAATCTGAATTTATTTTATAGCTACGCAATAGTTACCAACGCCAGAGTTGGAATTATCCGTAGTTGATTATTCACTGACGCCAGAGTCAGGAATATTGTGAATAAATCATCATAACGTAAACCAATAAAAATTTAGCAATTTAAGACAAAAAACAGCAATGCAGTTTGCCTTAGGCAGAACGTTTAAGGGGTGATAATATCTTCCCTTTTACGTAACCAGTCCCGAACCATAGAATCTTTGTTGACCAGTTAGGGTTCCTAGTGACCATAATACTAGGTGGCGACTCCCCAAACAAGATATTTTCCCCTAAAAGAACATGATGCTAGAAATCTGTTCTTTTTCCATAATCAGAGAATTATTTTGTGGGCCGCCGCGATGTCGGGTGCGACAAGTAGAGTCAACAAAACCTGAAGGTTGTTTCATGTAGACCTCTTCAGTAAGAACATAATTGAGAAATGCATTATGAATATCGAGCAGATGAATCTTCCAATTGCGTGAAATCGCAATAAAGAATACAAATCTAATGGTGGTCTGCTTAATAACTGGACTGAAGGTTTCAGAATAATCAATGCCTTCCTGCTGGGTAAAGCCTCTAGCAACTAGATGGGCTTTATAATGCTCAATGCTGCCATCAATACTACGTTTGATCCGATACACCCATATGTTGCCAACAACATTCATCGAAGGATGAAAGGGAACTAGAGACCAAGTGTGATTAGAACGCAACACCTTGATCTCATCATACATAGCATCATGCCAAATGGCATACCTGTCAGCATCAAAGAAGGCAAGAGGTTTAGAGGAAGGAGAGAGTAGTACCCGGGTGGAAGCTGTATCAGTGGCAGTAGAAGCCACCAGATTTGCTGTCTTTGGCTGCCGCGACCTAAGGACCATAAGATGGCGGCTGATTAGGGGCGGTGATGCAGTAGAAGATGGTGGCAAGGAGGTGTCCTGTTGCAGCGGATAAAAGGAGAAATTAACCACCAGATTCAGACCAGCTGAAGCGGCTGTGAGAGAATCTGCCGCAAGTAGAGGGCTAGTAGCAGCAACAGGGATGTCAGCAGAGGCAGACCCTGTAGGAACCTGGACACTAGCCAAATAAGAAGAAGCAGATGAGGAACCAGAAGGCGTCCCAACACCAGTAGAGGCGTCATGCTGGAGGGTAGGGGAGACTAATTTGCAACCTGTACTTGCAGCAGAATGGTTAGATAAACATGCATGTGATGATGGGCAGGGGAAGGGTAGAGGCTGTGGCGTTTTGGTAATGGGTGGTGGCAGAGCAGAGGTAGAAGAGGGATGGTGAGATGCTATATGGGTGGTGAACGATGGGGAATGAATCAGATTTGGGAGGAGGGTAGTGGCTAGTTGGGTAGGGGTTGTAGCCGAAACCTTTACAATCTGTTTAGAATTATCAAACAGAAACACATGTTCATGAAAACGGACATGAAAAGAGATATAAATGCGTTGAGATGCAATGTCAAAACAACGATAACCAAGATGAGATGAGCTCTAACCAAAAAACACACATGGAGAGGAACAGAAATCCAATTTATGATTGTTATAGAGACACAAAAAAGGAAAGCAGAGACATCTAAAAGTACGCAAAAAACTGATAATCAGGAGACCGTTGAAACAAACAATCAAATGAGGATCGATTTGCAAGAACAAGAGTAGGCATGCGATTTATGAGATTGACCGAAGTGTCAAAAGCATAATTCCAAAATCGGAATGGTGCTTTACATTGTCCTAGAAGAGTAAGGCTAGTTTCCATAATATGCTTATGACGACGTTCTACTATGCCATTTTGTTCGCGAGTGAGGACAAATCAGATGATGATGAATACCAATGGTCTGAAAGAAAATGGATAGTTTGTGATATTCACTGCCCCAATCAGTTTGAATAGATTTTATTTGTAATGAAAATTGACGCTCAACAAGAGTTTGAAATCGGTGGAAAACAGAGTAAACATCAGACTTGGCAACAAGGGGATAATACCATATATATTTTGTGTTCGCATCAACAAAGATAACAAAATAACGATAGCCATCCAAAGAAAAAAGGGGAGCAGGACCCCATACATCACTAAAAATTAATTCAAGCGGAGCAGAAGTTTTGTGACCTATAGGTCCTAAAGACAAACGTGATGCTTTTTCTAATGGACAACTTTGACATTGAAAATTAAGATGTTTGTTGTTACAAATGATCTTATTTTTCAAGACTAACAATTGAAAAATACGAGAGGTAGGATGACCTAGTTGACGGTGCCATAAATCAGCAAAAGCAGAAATGCAGGGAGACCAATAGGCTTGAGCAACTGACGAGACGGAAGACCTGGACAAAGCATAAATACCATCTTTACTCTAACCTGAGAGGAGTACTTCATTGGTGTTGAGATCCTTAGCATAAAACACAAATGGATGAAATTCAAAATAAACATTGTTATGGAGACAAAAATTTCTAAACAAAAAGCAAACATTTTGTGATTGCAGGAACATGAAGAACATTAGACAAAGTGAAAGAACAATGTGGTGTATATATTTTGGTATGACCGATATGAGATATAGGAAGTCCCTTGCCATGACCAACATGCAAATTATCATTACCAAGGTATGGTTCTGAAGTAGTCAAGGTTGCAAGGTCGGGTGTGACGTGTTGATTGGCACTGCTTTCCAGAAACCATTTTGCAGTACCTATGGGATTACACAGCGCTAGATTTGCACTAGGTTGCTGTCCATAGCCTTAGTGCTGAAGCTGAGGGCAGTAAGGAGTAGTATGGACGAATGTTTGGCACAATTGGCAGCATGGATTTTGCCCCCTACTGTGCTGCCATTTTCCCTGCCTGTTGCCTTGTTTTCCATCACTGGTGGAGGAGTTGTGGAAGCTGCGAAAGTCTGGTCTGGACATTGCAGATCTGTGCCCTCTGTAGTTGAACTGGTTTGGACGCCAACCTTCTTGAAAACAGCCCCTATTGTGACCAAAGTGTGCAACAGACTGGCGTTGAGAGATAAGGGCTGAAGGAGGTGTGTTTGGCATGGGCAATAGAGGAGGATTGATGACAGCAGACCCCATGGATGGATGGGATGATTTGTGAAAAAGATGACTAAATAGATCTGCATACGGGAGAGGTTCAACCCTGGTCACAAGGCTTGTTACTAAGTCATTAAACTCTCTGTGAAGGCCACAAAACACATATAAGTTGAAATTCTCCAGAGAAACAGGCCAGCCAGCAGTGACTAACTCATCAAATAGGGCCTTAGCTTATTGCATAAAGTGAGTTACCGATTCATCACCTTGTCGAAGGTGTTGAAAGGAGCCATGAAGTTGCATAATACAGGAATTGGATGTGAAAGCTAGAGCTTGCTCAAGTGTGCGCTAGACAGAACATGAGGTTTGGAAGTCAACAACAAGATGAAGAACTTCCATGGATAGTGAAGAAAATAGATCACTCAGAATGAGTTGGTCCTGTTGTTTCCAATGAAGAAAGAGTTGATTTACCTGAAGAGAGACATCATCGACAGCAAGAACATGTGGAGAGGGGCATGAGTTAGAACCATCAACAAAGCCGAAAACTCTTTGGCTTAGAAGATACGACTTCATCTACATTCACCAATATAGATAATTGGTGTTTGTTAATTTGAGGGAGATGACTTGGTTAATGTGGGAGAGGGAGACAATTGTAGTACCAAAGACTGTATCAGAAGAGGGTTGCAATAAAGGAGCATTACTGGGGTTGAAGAGAGCATGACCACCATTTATGAGCTGTGGCCACTACAGAACAGAAGCTGAGGAAGATAGTGGTGCTGCGGTAGGAGAGGAAGACGACATCGTGGGCGCTGCAAAGGGAGAGGTAGTAGGTGGCTGGGATGAGGAGTCCATTGCAGAGGGGAGAAGAGGTGTTTTAGTTTATTTAGGGCTCTGATACCAATTTGAGAACAATAGAATGATTTAGGTTGTGTCTTAGCCAACCTTTCCTATTTATATATATGTGGCAGTACGCGGCAATAATCGTATAGATAACAACATTGGAATAACCCTACATTAATTCCTATACATATATATACATGCCATACATTCTATAATAAAGATGCACCACTAAATGACCACGGGCTCCCAGCTAAGTGCAACCAAGCCATCACTGCTACGACATTTCAATAATGAAACTGAATAAAACTGATGCAAAGTGCTACCCAGCTATGGAGAGTGATAGATAGCCAACCGAGATTTGAGAAAGAAAGAGAAGAAGCGTAAGAATTCAAAGGGAATCACGATATCCACTACTTGCTATAGATATTTTCAAGATTTTCAGGGGGAGGAATTTGAAATGCCAAGTGTTTTTTTTAATACTATTTCCTTCCAAATTTTTTTCGAAATTAAATATATTTTTGTTAATTAGATACATATATTTTCTATATTAAATTGATTAGCTTATATTTAATTTTATTAATAATAACATAAACATTTTAGGAATTTTGCCAAGTATTTGTTTACCGCTATTTCCTTCTAAAATAAAAGGAATTGAATGAGAAATTGTATGGTGATCAAGTTATAACTAGTGGTATTCTATTAGTTACTTATTGGGATCCACTTTATAGAAATGAATAGATCCAAATACAAGAGAGAAATGCTAGGTGAAGATATTTTTATTATTATTGGTGGGTCGTGGATTTTATTCTCTCTCACTTTTATATATTTTTTTTCTTTTAAACATGGATCTCATTGATTAATTAATAGTGTCGCATGTGTGCGGCATCGCGACGATCGTCCACTCTCACTCAGGTATTGTATCTATCTAGCAAATGTGGGAAGATAAGGAATTCTTGTCTCTTATCTGTGGAAAAATAAAATGGGAGTTGCAACCTAGTATTTTGGTCACTAGGAACCTTAACTGGTCTCAAAGATCGGGTACGGGGACTGGTTGTGTAAAGAAAATATATTAGCACCCTAAATACGCCATACCTAAGTTAAACTACATTGTTTTATTGTCTAATATATGCTATGGTTGTATCGTATTTCTAATTGTTGGTCTATCTATGGTTTAAGAAAAGTCATCCTCGGTAAGGGAATCCTTATCTTATCGGGGTAAAACCTAACCGTCCTATGTCAATAAAAGAAAATACCTTTTGAATATCAGGAATATGTTTTACATGTAAATTCATAATCCCAAATACTAAAACAAAACAAAATATTTTTTTGAGTTTTTTTTGAAATATTGGCCTAGTTCTCATGACTTTAATAATTTGGTTATTAAAGCCAAAATATATGCTAAAACATATTTTTTAAAGTTTTCTTTGATGTATGAAAATACAATATGAATTTTTTTTTTCGCTTTGAGAGACTTTGCCATATGCATGAAAAAAAAAAACAACTTTTTTTAATGAAAACTAGGTATTTTAATACTGGATTTGTATCCTTACGATATAAAAATACAGGCCGATATTAATCAAAATGGCGTAAAAAATTTACGCGGGGAATCACAAATGATTTTTTAAAATATTTTTTAAATTTTTTTGGAACGGGCCGGACCCGACCTAAAAAGAAACTAGGCCAAGATCAACCCAAAATAAAATACAAACTATCTTATATTGGCTGAACTCAACCCTGCCGCGTGAACCAGGCTAATGATCCAAGTTGGACTGGTTACTGTGCCATGCACAGTAACCAGTCCATATAATTAGCCGGTTACTATGCTCATGCACAGTAACCGGGTAATTATTTTTCCTTGCTAGCAGAAAAGTGCACTATGCACGTTCTGCATGCAAGAAGATGAATATGGGAAACAGAGACAGGGGAAGAGAATTACCTGGAATGGAGGAGCTCTGGGAGCTGGGTTGACGGTGGCTTGTGGTGGCGGTGGCTGCGAACTGGGGAGCTGAGAGCGGCCGCCCGATGTTTCTTCTTCTTCTTCTCTACTTCTCTGTTTTATTCTTTTTTCTTTGTTCCCTCCTTTTCTCTGATTCTTTCTTTGTTTCTATGTGACTTCCTCTGTATGTCCTTGTTTTTGCTTCTTCTTCTGTTTCTCACGGTGCAGGGGCTGTTATTGATGATGGGGAGTATGATGGCAGCTGGCGGTGATGATGATGGTGGTGGTGGTGGTGCTGCTACTTCAAATGGCGGAGAGAGAGATGCACAGGTTGCTGCAGTTTCTCCTTTCTACGCAAATGCACAGGTTTCTCCTTTTTTCTTCATGAGTGTTGCAGCGAAACTAGTAGGGGAAGAAGATGGGAAGAGGTTGAGGAAGAATGACGGTGGCGTTGGCAGTGCTGGGGGCGGTGGTGGCGGTGGTGGCGACGTTGGTGTTGCTTCTGCGGTGAACGTTGTTTCAAAGCTGAGGGAGGAGAAATGGTGGCTGGTGAGGAAGGTAGGCTGTGGCGCCCCCTTTTTTTTCCTTTTCCTCTATGTAATATTCTCCCTTGTCCCTCTGTTTCTTTGTTGGTTTCGGTTTTTTTTTTATTATTCTTTCACTCTCCTTCCACCCTCAAAATCCTTCGGTTCGTTCCTCTATTTCTTACCAAAATTCCCCCCTTATCTCCATCCCCCCCCCCCCTCTAAAATTATAGGTGCAGGAAGAGAGGGGCACCTTACCACTGCCATGGTGCAGGGTAAGGCAGCTACCCTGCCCATGTCTTGGAACAGGGTAGGGTGGCTGGTCATGGCTTGCATTAATGATGGCAAGGTATGGGGTGTGACTTGTGTTTTTGGGCAAGTGAGGAGAGCAAGACAGATAGGGAGAATAGCAGGAAAAGATTTAAAATCTACTTCTTCCCTGCCTCTGCATAGGCAAGGAAGAAGGAGAAAAGTAACGTTCAAAACAGCACTATTTTGGTTTTTTTTTTTAAGAAGAGAAAATGTAATTGGGAAGAACCTAAAAATGGATTATGACAAATAGATTGCCATTGGTTACAACTTGAGTACCATAATTGTTTTTTGAAAGAAATATGCCAAAAAAAATTTTTATTAGACACATATATTTTCTATATTTAACTTTATTAATAATAATAAAAATGTTTAAGGAAATTAATGTACATGTATTTGATAGGATTTAAACTTGGAGACTTTGATCTAGTACTAAAATAATTTAATATACTATTTCATTTTATAGTTATAATTTTATAAAGTTAAATTAATAATTTTATTTATTTAAATATATTATTTTTTAATACATGTTATATGGGTGTTTATACTAAAAAAATAAATATCTTATAATCAATTAACCAAAGCTAAGATTGAAAAACACTATAGCATGTAAGTGAAAACATTATTTACTAGAATAATGGTTTCATCATTTTTTTCTTCCCAATAAAATATGTTGAACTTGTTAATGGGGTAAGATAGTCATTTTACAGGGTCCATGGGTCATTATTTATTTGTATAGGGACATATTGGTCTTTACATTTTAAAAGTAAACAATTAAACGATTGTATTACCCTTAAAGTCAAATAAAAAATAACTTATATGGAAGAGTTTATTTTTTTAAATCATTTCCAATTACCGTGCATAATAAAATTACTCCACTATCCTTTGAACCAAAATTTTGAAAACTATCATCGAGAGACTTATTGGACTTTTTACCTTGTATTTTTTTTTTGTAATGACCAATGTGAATGATGGTTAGTTTGGTCTTTTATGTGTATTAAAAATAATTTTAAAAAAGCTATCACTTGAAAATCACGCACCAGTGTGTGTGAGGGAGGGTAGTCGCATTCAAATGGCGTGTGTGATGTCCTCTGTCAGCCAAAAATGTTCGACCACCGTGACTGTAGAATTACCGAGTGGAGGAGTTTCTAATGAGGTGACACATCCATGGTGGTTGGCAACGGTTAGGTGGTTGAGGAATTTTTTCTTTCCTCCTCTCTTTTCTTTCTCATATCCTTGAGATTCGCACTGACCCGACCATATTTAAAAGGAGTCCTTCTATTTGATTTGTATTTCAATTATAGTCATCATTCTCTTAATTGCTCTTTATTTGTTTTAATTTCTTTTTTTGCATTTTCTTTTGAGTCTCATCCTGGCAAAATTCAAAGGTGTCTTATTTTTTACTTATTTTAAATTATAGTTCTCATTCTTTTAATTACTTCTTTTTTATTTCAAGTTATTTTTTATTTTTATTTTTCTATTCGATTCATCCATTGACATCGCAGGTTTACCATGTTAACTAGGATTGATTCGGGGCTTTGAAATTATTTTTATTTTATTTTTATGTAATTTAATTTTCATGCTAACAAAAAACATGCATCTTCTTTAATTTTATTCTTTTGTTCTTTTTGAAAAATAAAATTAAGTCAGCCAACGCTAGCGTGTTTAGGTTCTTGTATGCTCGTGGCTCTTATTTTTTTTGGTTCATTGGTTTTGTTTTATTTTTTTTTTCCTTCCAATTTCATCTTTTGAATTTATTTTTTTGTTAGATTTTTCAGTAAAATTTAAAAAATCCTTTTGTATTTTCTATGGTGTTTTCTAATTAGAATATTATTTAATTTAGTGTATATGGCCTATTTTATTTTAGTTTTTAAAAATTTAATGTGCTTTCAACCCCTTAAATTTTTTTAAAAACTAATTGTTTCATTTTTTGCTTTTTCTTTTTTAAGTTTTTTTTTCTTATTTGACTTGAGATATAAAACCCTCCTTTTTGTTATCTAACTTTTTTTAAAAAACAAAAATAGAGCTTTTTTATTTTATTTCAAGTTCATACACCATCCTTATTTTTTTTGGAAAAAAGAAAATTACGTGTTTAGATGAAAAATAACTTTTAAAATAAAAAAAATTTCTAAAATCAAATGGAGTGCAGAACTTGGATCTTAGATTTATCACATTAATTCCATTTTACTTTCTCTCTTTTTTCAATTAAATTTTCTTATTTTCAAATTTGCCCATCAACGTTTTTTGTTTCTTTGTTTTAAAAAAAAAAGTTTATAAGTTGTCACAATCTCATATCATATCGATTATTTTTATTTTAAAGAAATAAATTTTCTTGGGGTTTTTGTGATCATATTTTTTTAATTTGATAAATTTACTATCATTGTCTAATTTTTATTGTCTTATTAAAATAAAAACATCTTATTTTACCCAGTTAGATTTATAATTCAAATTACAGAAATTCTTTTTTAAAAAAAATATAATTTCAATACCTGAAAATTATATATAAAAAAAACCTTATAACATAACACACGGATACACTGACTGGAATATAATAGCTTTTGATTACATAAACAACACATATAGTAAATTCTACCTCTAGCAAGAGATTAATAAAATAGTCATCATATAAGGATAAATTAATTTTATTTTATTTTATTTTTATTTTATAAGTTTTTTACTTTCTTTGATCTGACAAAATATAACCTTTTTTGGCAGTAGATTTCATATATCATTTTATATCGTCATGGATTCTTTTATAGAAGTTTAAAGAATGTCATACTTGATTTTAAACCTCTGTTTAATTTCTTAGTCTCGAGTGCTGTTTCTATTGTGCCTCTTTTACTGTCACAAGACTAATAAAGGTTTAC
>Ga0325402_1004211_pt1 | contig 13227 bp, 9 predicted proteins | sample PopdelMetagenome_22_FD_207212 | JGI IMG/M metagenome (GOLD analysis project Ga0325402, IMG submission 207212) | Populus deltoides microbial communities from Bellville, Georgia, United States - Xylem-PdKOR-R3 | ecosystem: Host-associated > Plants > Phyllosphere > Stem > Wood/Secondary xylem... | reverse complement strand
TATTTGATGTGAGATTGAACTACTTCTCTCTTGATATTTTATGTGTTTGGTGTTGATTTCATTGGACAACCAGCGCTTGGATGAGTTTAGAATAAAGGACGTCAAACATGGCCGGATGAAGAAACTCATATAATTAACAATATTAATTAAGATGTTGAATTGTTAAATTAATTAGGTCACTATCCCATAATTCAAAATTGATAAGAACACATCATGTGTGTCGAGGAGGGACATGGATAACGGTTCTGTGTGTTTTTTTTATGTAAATTTTATTTTTTTAAAAAATTAAATTTTTATTTATTCTATTTGTTTTAAATTAATATTTTTTGATATTTTTAGATTATTTTAATATACTGATGTCAAAAATTATTTTAAAAAAATAAAAAATATATTATTTTCAAATATTTTTATATAAAAAATATTTTAAAAAACAACTGTATAGAAAATATATTTTTTTGAAAGATAGTTGCAATTATATTCCCAAGCACATTCGCTCAACTGTTTTTTTTCTCGCAATTTTTTAATGCATTGAATGTTGAACAAAAACACTAATTTGAGGTTTTTAATCACCATGTTGCCTTTCATTGCCGGGTCGACAATAGCGCTACAAAGATATAGTACGCAGTCTTAAAAAAACAGATAAATTAATGATCATTTAAAAATTAGTTTTTCAACTTTGATCTCCTTAAATTAATCCCATTAATTTGAAATCAATTTTTTGTATTAACATTCCTTGTTAACACAAACTACGTTGAGTGTTTGACATGGGGACTAGTGTTAGGTAACGGTTTCCCAAGATAGGGAAATAAAATCAGGACTCCAAGTGTCCGCTAACGTTAATAAAAATCAAATTATTTTTAAGCACCAGCCGTTTTATTGCTGGCCTCTGTGTTTCTCTGCCTCAACGTGTCTCTCCAGCTGTCCACGTTATCTATGACCCCACACGTTTTCTTTGTGAAAACCTACACCAACCCTCACTATATAAACACCCCTTGCCACTTCGTCCTTCCCATCACCACCCTGGATCAAGAACACCGAACAATATTCAAGATTTGGTTACGCTCTCACTATATCTCTTGAAAGGGTTTGTTTTCGTGTCTTGACACCTGGCATTTGCTGCAATGAAGTTGTTTGCTGCTGCTGCTGTTGTCATGGCAATGCTTGCCAGTGTTGCTGTTTCCGCCCAAGATCTTGGAGAGTTAGCGCCAGCGCCAGCTCCTGGAAGGGACAAGGGAGCTGCTTCCTTTTCTCTTGGGATGTCTGGGGCTCTTATCTGCTCTTCTCTCTTCTTGTCTATGCTTTCTCTTTTGAGGCACTAGGTTTTTGTGATCTGTGATTCTCTTGGTTATTTTTATGTTTTACTGGGATGGGATTTATACATGTGTAGTACTCTTTTGAGAGTTTTTTTTTGAGGGATTTTTTTTAGTACTACTATTTATTTCTTTGTTTATACGGTGAAATAAAGGTTTATTTATTATTATATATGGGGTTGTCTTGTGGTTGTATTTTTGTTGAGATGAGGGGTAGTATATATCGATTTATTAGAACTTGTTTATTTTCTTCGATGTTAATAAATTATTATTTCGTTTTATCAACTCTTTTTATAATATTCAATTTAGCAAATTATATGGGCTTTGATTTTTTTTTTTCTTTTTCGTTTTAGGATGAGTTGCTGAGAAGGAGTTCCCACCCTTTGCTCAAGCAAATATTTTAGACTATGATTATCAATTTGAATTATAAAACTGCTGCCAAGCAATTAAGGACACCATTGCTGAACAGCAAGGGTGAGTGCAAGCAGCTCTTTTTCATAAGTAGAGAGTTGAAGATTTTTACCATGCAAGGATTGGGTGAAATAGGCCAAGGGACATCCTGATTGCATTAAGACAGCACCAATGCCACTTCCCGATGCATCACACTCCATCACAAACATTTTTAAGAAATCAAGAAGTGCTAGAACTGGTGGGCGAGTCATAGCCATTTTAAGTTCTTTGAAAGTTGATTCAGATGTAGGAGTCCATCAAAAAGCCCCTTTCTTGAGCATGTCTGTAAGAGGTCTTGCAATCTGCCTATAACTGTGCACAAACTTTCTGTAATATCCAGTGAGGCCAAGGAATCCACGCAAGGATTTCAGCGAAGATGGAAAAGGCGATTGAAGGATGGATTCAATCCTCTTCTGATCAACAACAACACCGTTAGCAGAAATCACATGTCTCGAATAATCAATTTCAGAGCACCCAAAACGGCATTTAGACAACTTAGAATGCAGTTTATGAAGACGAAGGATCTCCAAAGTTTTTTGAAGATGAATGACATGCTTTTCCTCTTAATGGCTGTAAACCAGGATATCGTCGAAGAAGACTAGAATGAATTGTCTTAAAAATGGATGAAAGATTTCATTCATGAGGCTTTGCAAAGTTGATGGTGTGTTTGTGAGGCCGAAAGGTATAACAAGGAACTCGTAATGGCCGTCATGGGTCCTAAATGCAGTTTTAGGAATGTCTTCGTCGGCTATCCAGATTTGGTGGAAACCTTATCTTAGGTCTAATTTGGAGAAGATGGTTGCCCCATGAAGCTCATCAACCACAGGTACAGGAAACTGATCCTTGACTGTGACAGCGTTCAAATCACGATAATCAACACATAATTACCAAGTGCCATCATGTTTGCAAACTAACAAAACAGGAGTTGAGAATGGGTTACGACTTAGATGAATTATTCCCTCATGGAGCATCTCTTTGACCATGCGTTCAATTTCAGCCTTCTGAAGCATCGGGTACCAGTAGGGTCGAACATTAGTAGGTGATGTGCCTGGAGGAAGTATAATGCGATGATCATAATACCGAGTAGGAGGCAAACCTGATGGTAGACAAAACATATCAGAAAAACCATCAATGACTGCTTGGATGGTGGGTAGAACTTCATAAACGTTGTCGATGGCATAAATCTGTGAAACATCTAGAATCAGAATTGGCGGTCGGCCCCAAAAAAGTTTCTCCAATTTGTGACATGAGAGGACGAACAACTTCTTTGTAGGTATACCAGCCAACCTATATGTTTTCCCTTGGTAACAAAATTCCATGGTCAGTTTGGAGAAATCCCATAAAATGGAACCAAGGGTCTGGAGCCAATGTCTACCCAAAACAACATCATATCCCCCGAGAGAAAGGAGGTAAAAATCTGAGGTAACTGGAACTTCTTGGATGTCAATAAATATATTTTGACATTGTCCCTCACTATATAAGCGTTCTCCATTAGCCACCCAGACATTAAAGGAGGTCTTATAAGAAATAGAAAGATTGAGCTTTGATGCAACTGAAGGATCCAAGAAGTTATGAGTAGAGCCAAAGTCCAGTAGTATATAAAGAGGCTTATTGTGATAATAACCAGGGACACGCATAGTCTGGGGGTTCGTGGCACCTGCAATGAGATGAAGAGATATCTCTGAATGTGGAATAACATCGCTATCAAGAGAGCAGTCCATATATTCATCAAAATAATCGTTTCCATCAATAAGGAAGAGAGTAAGAGATTTAGATTTGTGGCCAGGTCTGAATTTCTCATCACAATTATAGCATAGTCCTTTTTCCCGACACTCCTTCATCTCTTCAAAATATATCTTTTTCACCTTTGGGTCTGGAACTGTCTAGGTGGGTGCTTGAGGTCTTGGAAAACTCCTACTATCTCTTGAGGAACTTCTCCTGAAGAAGAGTGAGACCTATTGCATCTTTTAAAGAAGTGCGGCAGAATGACTTAACATTTATCTTGACGTCATCTTTGAGACCATGAATGAAATTGCGTGTGAGAAATCTGTCAGGAAGACCATCGATTCGTTGAGCTAAATTCTCAAACTGACTTTGGTAAGCTGCAACTGTGGAAGTTTGACAAAGTTTTGACAGTTCTCCCTCTGGATCCTCATATTCTGTAGGTCCAAACCGCTTTTTAAGAGCTTGGATAAACAACACCCAATCATTAAGCTCACCTGCATGTTGCAAATATTTGGAATATTGGAGTGCTGCTCCCTTCAAGTGGGATGAAGCATAAATGAGACGTTGGGCTGGAGGAATCTGATGTAACGAGAAGTATTGATCAGCTAGTAAAGTCCAACCACAGGGGTCTTCGATGCTATCATATTGAAGAGATCAATCTTTAGCTCCTTTGTCGATAACCCGCTAGAATTAGAAGCCAGTGAATGCCTTATTGAAGGTCCAACACTGTGTTCTTCTCTCACTGATTTTGGTTCTTTGGTGAGCATTTCAATGGATAAGGTAAGGGCTGTAATTTGTTGTTGAATATCAATCATATGGGTGTTGATTTGTTGCAGCATTGAACCTTGCTTGGAAACTGTTTCAGATAAGACATTAAAATGAGTTCCCGGGGCGTCTTGGTTAGCTATATATATAAGAAGGGGAGGGGTCTTGGGTTTTAAGGTTGTTGATGAAGATGGCAGAAAAAGTTTAGCTCTGATACCACTATTATAAACCTTAGCTTGAGCCGGCAACTAAATAGAGATAAGAGAATATAAGCTACTTCGAGGGTAACTTGGCCTCCAAAAGACAGTGGTTGAATTTGATATCATTTCATTTAAAACAAGGATTTAAATACAGAAAATCAGAGGAGTTGCTTCCTCAGCTTACTCCTACTTGTACTCATAGTTTGTTACTTAAACTAGTTATTTTGACTCCTGCTTCTAAGGAATTAGCAACAACAACAATATTGACTATTTCAAACAAAAGACCAAGTAAATGATAACAAAAAACTAGTAAGTAAATAATTTTTTCCACCAAACTTCCCCAACAGTAGACTAGGATCGTAACAGAAAGCCACCACCTAAAGTGAGTAGTGCCCCAACATGCCAGTATTTCTTTTAAATTAAAAATATTATTTAAATGTTAAATTATGTTTTTACCTTCAATCAATCACACAATTAACAAGGAAAAAAATTAGGCTAAAAGATCCTCATACTCCTAATCTCAATTACTAATATCTCTTGGATTTAAGACCGCACATGTAATTTGACTATTTATAAACAAAATAAAAATATTGAAATACTATTGCCCTGCCGTGTTGATTCTTTTATCATTGGAAGTATTTTTATTATTTTATTGTTATTAAAAATATTGAATAGGTAAAAATACCCCTAGTCAAATTTATAATGACTAATAAGCTATGTAAAAATACAAAACACATCTGCCTCCAAGGCAAGTTTTTTTTTTTATTATTTGAATGTCATAAACCTCGCTTGACAATTTTAGTGAATAATTGATTGTTTCTATAGCTATAAAGAAACCCCCTATCTTTTTAGTTGATTTTTATTATCAATTTCATTATCATTATTATTATTGTTGTTGTTAGTACTGCTAGTATCATTACCACAAGTTTCATTATCATCATTATTATTATTACCACCACCACCATAATTATTGTTGTTATTATTATTATTATTATTATTATTATTTAAAAACAAATGTTGAAGCGTTATTGACATGTTTCTTAATAAGAAAAATTAATTATAAACTTAAAAGATAATGTTTATTGAATGGTGTGTTTTTTTTAAATATTAATTTGATAACATATTAAATGATTTTTTTAAATATTTAAATAGTTATATACTGGATCAATCTGGATTAACTTGTCAAATTCATAATTCATGTAATGAGATTGTAACAACCCTCTAAAAAAACAAATCAAAATATATAATGAAAGTGAAGCTTTGATAAACCGTGATAACACTGCAATTTTCTTTGTTAAGGGGCGTTTGTGTTTGGTATTGCGGTAGCTATTGTGGTTGTGGTTTGAAAAAAGTTATTTTATAAAAAGTACTTTTAGTTGAGGTTGGTTTAAAAAAATAGGTGTTTGGTTAAAACTGTGGTTGAAATTGAGGTGGAAGAAAAAGTAGTTTAATGTGTTTGGTTAAGAATACTTTTGAAATTGAGGTTATAAAATAATTTTAAAAAATATATATTAATATTGATGTTATATAAAATTTTTTTTATTGTTCCATTAAACTATCTACAATTCCATTACGTACAAAATTCATTCGACAAGAACTATAAAATTAGGTAAAATATTATCATGAATAAAATTGAGATTACCGTACGAGTAAATTTAATTCACCTTAAACTAATTTTTTAAAAAAACAAAAAAAATTGTTGTTCACGTATACATGAACAGTGCAAGTGAAATCAATTAACTGAACTGGTTTTTTGAGAAAAAAATTGTTCACGTGAATAGTGGATGCATGCCTCCACTATTTAGTGAACAGTGGAGCGCGGTTCAGCATTTTGCCGCGTAGGAAGCAGCTCCTAGCTGCTTTCTTTTTTCTTGTGTTTCAAACGCAGTAGATCATGGGACCCATGAACAGTAATAAGTGTTTATTTAATTAACCAAATAGTTTGCAAAATAAAACCGCAAGAAACGTGGACGCTCTCATGTAACTAAACGGGTAATCTATAGCCAAAGAAGCTTTTTAATGCTTCAAGGTTTGCGTGTGCATGGCTGGGTTTTTAGGAGATCCAAGTTTTTGCTCCGATCTGAAGTCATATCTCAAGAGATTATGAGCGTGTTTGCCAGTGTGGTTGCAGTTACTTTTTAAATAGCTTTTCGTGCCGAAATACATGCCAATGATTTTTTTTATTTTTTAAAAATTATTTTTGATATCAGCACATCAAAACAATCCAAAAAATACAAACCGCACTCAATTTTAGCAAAAACAAAATTTAAAATTTGATGAAACACAATTACAAATGCAATGTATGAGGTGAAAGACCCCTTTCATTATCCCACTAATGGTCAACAGTTCTATTTAATTATTTTAAAGGCGATGAAGAGCAGAGAATTGAAGAAGAAAAATAAAAGATTGAATTATTTTAAAGGCGATGAAGCAATCCAGCGATGTTCATATCAGGCCACACAAATCTAACTATGAAACTAGTAAAGCTGTACAAAATCTAACCATATATGAATTCAAAACCTAATAAATTGAAAACCACAAAAAGAATACGAGAAGAGAAGATGAGACTAAAAAAGGAGACGCAATGAGAAATAAAAGAGGTAGAAATATTTATTTGTGAAATTAAATCAAGATTTGTGCTTTGTAAAAATATAAATTTAAATGTGTATTGTGAAACGAGATAGATGATTTGATATTTTAAAAAGTACTATTGATTTATTTTTAAAGTGTTGTTAAAAAATTTTTATGCGGTGTATATGTTTTGGTTTAATAGAACTTTGTTCTTTGTAGATTTTCAAACTAGAGGCGGAGCTGGTAGAATTTAATAGGGGAGGCCAAAATTAATATAATAAGATATATTATTTAAAATTTTATTTATTTAAAATAAAAATATTATATTATTCCATATTTAAATACTAAATAATATAAAATTTTAAAATGTTTTGCAGGGCCCGGCCCCTGCTTGCCTCCCTCTAGTTCCGCCTCTATTTCAAGCGTAGATGAATGAGTCTTGATAGTTTTTAAGAAAGTTTCTTTACTTAAAGGGCTTGTCTTTAAAGAAAATTATGTATCTTCAAGAATTCTTTCTCTCTTTCTAGGCTGAGACCCTTTATTTATAGAGGTTCATAAAAGCTCTCAGGTTTCTTTACAATATCACATAACATAATTTTATTGATTGATATTAATTGATTGGATCTTATATTTATTACAAAATATCTTGAATATTTCATCCCATGTTTCAATGTTTTAGTAGCAAAGAAATATACAAAAAATTATTTATTTTTCATGCTATTTATTTTAATTATAAAAATAAAATAAAAATAATACATAATGAATTGAGTGATAGAAATTTTACCGTTACCAATAAAAAGGCAAGACACCGGTCCAGATTACAACAAAGATGGAGTGGCCAGATTCAAATCTTCCTTGCAAATTAATATTTAGCTAAATAGATAAAACATTTCTGAACTTTTAAATCATTATAAAACCCATCCCTCAACTTAAAAAAGTTGGAATTGATCTCCTGCACCTTCGATCCGTTTGAAAGTGGGCTCATTTTTCATGTTTTTTTTTTTCTAATTAAAGGACTTTTACATATGATATGTTATTTTATAAATATTAACATCTTTTTTCACACTTTTCAATGAAAAAACATATTATAATGAAACGTATCATTAACTCTGGTACATTTACACTATTTTAAAAATTAATTTAGAGTTTTAAAGTTAATGTGTCTTAAGCAATTGTTGACACATCACCATGCCATATCACATGACAAGAGATATGTTGACACAAATGGAGGGGCATCCATATTTTATTTATTTATTAATCTGGGAAATCTATTCAAATAAAATTAAGCATCGTCTAAGGAAATCATAAAAGTTCATGCATTAAAAATCACATTAACTTTTCCAATATATTATTTTATTGGGAGGCACACAACAATTGGTTTGGAAGCCGGAAATTCACGTGTTTTTTTTTTTTCACTTGCTGATTCACGCAAGGAAATAAAGTTGAGAGTAAGCGAAGGCATACTTGAGGTTATAGTTTTGAAATCCGGTATAATCTGGTGGGTGAATTCAGGATTTGGTCGATTTGAGGTTAGGATCGGACCGAGTTGAAGAAAAAATATGAAAAGTCATGACCCGGTATAACCCGGCTGACTCGGCGGGTTGACGCGGCAAAACCCGATAACCCGTTGAATTTTATTTTTATTTTTTACTAAAACGATGTTGTTTTGATTTTTTTTAAATAGGGATTGACCCAAGCGACCCGCTGACCCAATCAAAATCCGGAACCCAGACCTTAAATCGGGCCGGCCACTAGACCGAGTTTAAAAACTATGCTTGAGATAACTTTATGTGGAATTTCACGGTCGCGAAGTCAAGGTAACTATTACTACACTCGCCAGCCATGCCTTATGAAAATAGGTAACATCCTATTTTACTTCATAACTTTCGAGAATGAAATCCCAAAATTGCTTGGTTATATTTCCCCATTTTGGAAAGAAATTTAGTTAGTCTTGGATCCAAATAATGTTATCGGCTTAGTATTGTGTCAAAACATTAAATTCATGATTGGGTCCTCCATTCTCTTTTGGTCCGAGGCTTTACAAAGTTTCAACTAATGAGAATGATTTGGTTCTTAAGATGGGTCAATGAGTGAATGATCATTGGCGATGGAATTTGGTTTGGCGCAAGAACCTGTTATCTCAGGAAGAGCAACAATATCATCAATTGCTCTCAATGCTAGAGCCAATAATAATTCGGCAAGGAAAAGATGACAAACTCATATGGCCATGTAATTATGATGGAAGCTTCTCAGTTAAGTCATGTTGCATCCTCATTGATAGTACCTCCTCTACTAATGATAGAGTTTTTGAAGCCAACGTTTGGATTAAATGGGCCCCTCTGAAAGTTCAGGTATTTCTCTAGTTGGCAATTCAGGAAAAGTTAGTACAAGAGCTTTTCTCTATCACCAGAATGTTTTGTCTGCCACACAAGCTTCGTGTGTCTTTTGCAGCTCAGATTTGAAAACTTCAGAGCACCTTTTTATACACTGCAACTTTTCTAAGAGTGTTGGATGAAAGTTTTGGATTGGTGAGGTATCCAATGTTGTTTACCGAGCTCTCTAGACTCGCTGCTTCTACAGTAGCCCGGAATGGTACAAGGCAAATTTCAAAGATTAGCTTGGAGACTAATCTTCAACAATACTACTTGGGGTACTTGATTGTTGAGAAACAAAATTTTTTTTAAGGAGGGATCCATAAGCTTGTTTGATTGCTTCTCCACCATCCTTCATCGGATTGCTATTTGGTTACATATTCTAGATTCAAACTTCACTTATATAGGAAATGACCTCTTAAGATCTTTTGATGACATCAAATTCTGGTGTAAGAAAAAATTTTAGATAATCTCTTTGTTTTTGTTGTAGTAGATTAATTTTTATTTTAATTATTTATTTTTTCTAAATCTGTTATTTTATTTTATTTTTTTTTTACCTATATTTTACTTTGACTATTGGCTTTATAGCCTTTTCAGTATACTCTGATGGTTATGAAAAAAATAAAATGTTACTACATGGACATGGCTTTTCTCTCAAGGTAATTGATTAGCTCACGGATGAGCGACTTAAGGTGCTTAGCTCACCCAGTATGTCATCCCTGCCAATACGCAATGGCAGACCACCCGCCATTATAAATAGGTGCACCATGCACGCTCTCTCGGCAGTACCAAATAAAGCAAAACGAGGGGGGAAATGGCAGAAAAATCTTACGAGGAAGAACATCCTAACAAGGCTTTTGGATGGGCAGCCAGAGACCAATCCGGGGTCCTCTCTCCTTTCAAATTCTCCAGGAGGTTATTCCCTCTCCTCCATCTTGTCGCTGCTTTATTTAATTATGGGATTTTATTTTTATTTTCGTCTAGCTCGGTTTACTTGGATCCATTTTCTTCTTATTTTTCTAAACACCAACAAGCATTCAGCGCAGCTGCAAGATGGGCTACATCAGATATATGGCACTCTTTTATTTTTAATATGTGAAATAAGTTTATTGAATCACATGTTTATAGCTTGATATTTTTAGTAATATTATGGTTGGTGAATGGCGATCTGATTGATTTTCTACCTATGAATATCTCTCATTTTCACTTGCTGTTTATGCTAAGCAAGAAACACCTTCTTGCAACAGGTCTACAGGAGAGAAGGATGTGCGATTCAAGGTGCTGTTTTGTGGAATATGTCACTCAGACCTTCATATGGCCAAGAATGAGTGGGGTACTTCCATGTACCCTCTAGTTCCCGGGTATGTACACACAGTCAGAAAAATCTATGACCGTACGTATATATAGTTATTTCTCATGTTTTTTGCACATAAACATCATGAATGGCAATTGGCAGTCCAAGGAAAATGCTTAGAGGAACTTTGACTGGACTAAATTCATCCATGCATTGCATCTGAGGGTTAATTAAATTAAATTTGCAATGCAGGCATGAGATTGTTGGGGAAGTGACAGAGGTAGGAAGCAAAGTTGAGAAGTTCAAAGTTGGAGACAAAGTGGGGGTGGGGTGCATGGTTGGATCATGCCACTCTTGCGATAGTTGCAACAACGATCTCGAGAATTATTGCCCAAAAATGATACTCACCTACAGTACCAAATACCACGATGGAACCACCACGTACGGAGGCTACTCAGACAGCATGGTCACGGATGAGCACTTCGTAGTTCGTATTCCAGACAACCTACCTCTAGATGCCGCTGCGCCTCTCCTATGTGCTGGGATTACAGTTTACAGCCCCTTGAGGTTTTTTAATCTTGACAAACCGGGTATGCATGTGGGCGTGGTTGGGCTGGGCGGGCTAGGTCATGTAGCTGTAAAGTTTGCAAAGGCCATGGGGGTCAAGGTTACAGTTATTAGCACCTCTCCCAAGAAGAAACAAGAAGCCCTTGAGCATCTTGGTGCTGACTCGTTTCTAGTTAGTCGTGACCAGGATGAGATGCAGGTATATAAACATGGTTCAGAGCACATTCCTTGTATATATCCGTAAAACTAATTAAACATCAAACATGATATAATATTGCTTGTTATTCAGGCTGCAATGGGCACAATGGATGGTGTCATTGATACGGTGTCGGCCATGCATCCTATCTTGCCTCTGATTAGTCTATTGAAGACTCAAGGAAAGCTGGTCTTGGTTGGTGCGCCTGAGAAACCACTTGAGCTACCAGTGTTTCCTCTGCTCATGGGTATGTATATATGCATGCATCTCATTATGTGTTCTATATTTATTTTGGTATTGAGCTGACAGCGACGAGTTCCGTGTTATTGGCTTGGCAGGAAGAAAAATAGTGGGTGGGAGTTGCATCGGAGGAATGAAGGAAACACAAGAGATGATTGATTTTGCTGCCAAGAACAACATCACGGCAGACATTGAGGTTATCTCGATGGATTATGTGAACACTGCCATGGAGCGGCTTTTGAAAACAGATGTCAGATACCGATTTGTTATCGACATCGGCAACACAATGAAGAGTTGAATTCTCTACTCATAAACACTGTACGAATAAAACGCATGTAATGTCAGATTCGTGAGTTTGAAAAATCTGGAGTTTTCGGTGCTGCCTCTATAAGCACAATTTAATCATGGTTTGAAAATTGAAGCAATGATGTGACGTTATTTAGTACCTCTATTTTTGTTAAATTTCTGTTCAAGTATTTCAGCTTTTATTTATTTTGTTTAAGCACCTCACTTTATTATTATTTATCAGAAGAGCATCACTTTATATGAATCAATCAATGGAGTACATTTAAGATAAGAAAACTGCAGTGTTTTTCTTTTCAAGCGCCTGTACTTCAACGTTATCCGTTTCAGATTTATTTTTGTATGCACATGCTTTTACTCAGTACAGTCGAAAACTATTAGATTTCAACAAAGAGAGCAACCCTGCTATCTGCACAACCCTGCAATTCTTTTGCACTGTTTATATAAATAGTCTACTAATACACATTGTTTATATTAATTATACTGTTTAATAATTATACTATTTATTGAACAGTATAAACAGTGCAAGAAAAACAGATTTTAGTTATTTTTTTAATCCCGTGTTTCTAACACAATAATTAATTAATCCCACGTTTGTAACACAATAATTGATGGAGCTCATAAACAATAATTAGTGATTTTTTTATCAAACACTTATCTCCTGTGTTTTACTTCAATAATTGATGGAGCTCATAAATAATAATTAATGATTTTTTTTATCAAACACTTATCTCCTGTGTTTTACTTTAAACACAACTTTTAAAGCGTAAACAAATAGCCGGTTAGTACAGTGGAAAACTATTAGATTTCAACAAATAGAGCAACCCTGTTATTTGCAGACATGACCTTATTCTTTGGACAAATTATCAGTAAGTCCTGTTTTAACAAATATAGGTCGTATTAATCTTGATCTTTTCAATCCCACACATTAATTAATTTTCCTTTATCATAATTACTTAAGCCCTTAGCGTCAATTTAATCATGATCTTTTCAATCGCACACATTGAATACTTTCCTCCTTTAATTATTTGATGTGGGATTGAACTACTTCTCTCTTGATATTTTATGTGTTTGGTGTTGATTTCATTGTACAACCAGCGCTTGGAAGAGTTTAGAATAAAGGACGTCAAACATGGCCGGATGAAGAAACTCTTATAATTAAGAATATTAATTAAGATGTTGAATTGTTAAATTAATTAGGTCACTATCCCATAATTCAAAATTGATAAAAACA
>Ga0325402_1004209_pt1 | contig 13233 bp, 9 predicted proteins | sample PopdelMetagenome_22_FD_207212 | JGI IMG/M metagenome (GOLD analysis project Ga0325402, IMG submission 207212) | Populus deltoides microbial communities from Bellville, Georgia, United States - Xylem-PdKOR-R3 | ecosystem: Host-associated > Plants > Phyllosphere > Stem > Wood/Secondary xylem... | reverse complement strand
TTCTTTCTGGATTTTTATTTTATTTATTTATCATTTTTTAAATAATGATCGTTTTTTTTTTAATTATTTTATGTGTATTTAATTTTTAAACAGATTATTCTAATTCATCTATTTTTTATGAAATTTATTTTTAAAAATAAAAAATATTTATTTTTGGATAGTTTTTCTAATAAATGCATCATTGCGTGATTATTTTTTCGTGTTCATTTTATTCATTCAATTTAATATGTGTGTTTATTTATATCATCATTTGATTAAATAAAAAAATTAAATTTAACAAATAGATTTATTAAACACAATCGGGTAAATAATTCATGTTATAATATCAAATATCTTGATTTGTATCCTTCTTTTGATTTTTCTAGTTACATTTTTAGTTATCATTAATATTTTTTTATTTATTGACATAAAAACTTCTAATTTATTTAATTATATATATATATAATACCCTTTTTAATTTACTCCTATTTTTTTTATCTTAAAATAATACATTTGAAAACCTGAATATTCAATTTTTTTTATTGGAAAAAAATCTGGTCAAAGCACGTAGCAATTTATTAGTTAATCCTTTAGTATAGAAGGAAAGCTAAATCAAGGACACCTATGTTATAAAAAGACCTAAAAATTATAATAAAAACTAAATAGTGTGGGGAAATTACTGTAGATCAAGATACCTTTTTATTATAGATTGTAATAGTAGTTTCACTTTTAATTTCTTATCTTTTCATGAGTGGATAAACGTTTCTTTGGTTTTCTTCCATAAAGGTATTCAGGTTTTTCCAATTTCCAAGTACAGTCAAATAACACTTTGAGCTACAGAAAAGACAAAAAAGAAGTTTTGCCTTTAGAGGTATTTTGATATTTTTACATAAGTATTTTGTGAAATTAAAAGGATCATGGGGTGTTTTAGTATTTTTTATTTTTAAATCAAAAAGCTGCAGGCGCGTGTTCCTCACGCCCCAGTGAGTGGGCGACGCCCACACCATTAAGGAGGTGAGTATGATGTTTCTTGGTGGCCAAATCTGGTCATTCGCTGTTTAACTGGATGTGCAGTCATGTCCTCTTGCACATGGTGTGGCGTGTGTAGACAGATAATGGTTGGATTGTTATTGGTGATCAATTGGTTGCATTCTTTCTTTCTTTTCTTTCTCTTGATAACTAAAGTGCACAATTGTCCTCTTTGTTTGTTGTTTATCAAATCAGGCATGTTTGTCATTTTTACGTGCTTTGGGTCTGGCATGACTGCTAAACTCAAGGAGCTTGAGCCTAGTAACCATGCTAGATCTATTCGCCTCGGCTTAGCAACCATGCTAGACCCATAAACCTGGGTTTGCCAGATCCGCACCTGGGTAAAAAAAGTTAAATTTTCTCAAAAGTATGATTGGATTGCAAAAACAAACACTATCTTATTCAAGCAAGATTTTTCATTCATATGCAATAGAACTTAACTGCAAACTCTTTTTTGTTTATGTAGATTATTTTAGAAATTTGTTGTATTTGAAGAGGAAAGAATGGAAAAGGAATGTTGATTTCTAAGTGATTTATTTTAAATCTTAAAAAATAAACTTCCTTTTTTTGTGTACATTATGGATGAAAATATTAATTTTATATTTTTATCCAAGTGTTGGACCGTTTTTTAAATGGTTCATGTTTTTTTAAATTGAAGATATTATTACATGATTTAATTGTTAAAGTTTGTTACAAAGAGAATTTATTCTATAAAAATTTGAAATATATGATCATAAGAGAAAACTTTTGAATTGATATATTATGTTGTAAGAAAACAAAATAGTGTATATGTAAAAGATTTATTGTCCTTTTGACTACTTAATTTGTGCAATTTTGTAAATGATTTCTTCACTAAAATTAGAGATTAATGCAAAAAAAAATTGAGGGAATTTCAGGGATGCGTGTGGTTAATGTTCCAAAATAAAAAAAAGAAATATAGAAAAGATACAAATATATTTGGTTAAAAAGATGAATATAAAAATATAAAATAAATATGTTTTTAGAACAATTATAAGTGTATTCCTATATTTTTATAAAAGGCGCATGAGTCTAGCATGGTTGTCAAGCACATGTGCGTGAGTCATGCCATAACCAAGCGTGGGGCTAACATGGTTACCAGATCCAAGCGTCTGAGTCTGGCAAGCTATTTGTTGCTTTTTCTTAACAATACATCAGAAGTCAACAAGGAATTATTAGTTAGATGTCCTGAGACCATTCAACACATTTGCATGAATATTTTGGTCCCCAATAAAACCATTATATTTGTCTGGCTCACTAAAATTATACAAAATTTAGGCACCAAACCCAAGCTACTTGGGTCTGGCAACAAGTGTACTGTAGATCAAGACACGATCCACTATAGATCTGCACAATGAATTTTTCAAGCTCTGAAGGCTTGAGGTGAGGCTAATGCTGTCTTTTCATAAAAAAGTTAAATTATCATTTTATTTTTTGGTTAAAAAATTAAAGCCCTGATTGTGAGGGCATTTCAGTATTTTTCATAAGCTCATTGATCATTAAACGTTCATGTCAGACATAGATTACTTGGGTGTTAGACCCAAGTACCATGAGACTGACAGGAATGCCAAACCCAAGGCTTTAAGGCTGACATGACTATCAGATCCAAGTTGTTTGGGTCTGCCATTGATTCCAATCTCAAGATGCTTGAGTTTAGTATGTTTGGCAGACCCATGTTATTTAAGTCTAGTAAAGAGTTAAGTGAAGATTTAAAAATTAACTGGATTAGTAATACTATTAAAATATATTTTTATACTTTAATATTTTTTTAATATTAAAAAAAAATGATATTAACTTGTATAAAGTAATTGGTGATAAAACAAACAAGCAAATAAAAAAATAAATAGCCCGCCATCTTCAAAAGCTAAAACCCTAAAGCTAAACCCAAGAAGAGAGAAGACAGAGAGACCGTAGCTGCGCGCAACTTTAATGGCGAGTAACAGCCCAACCTCGAGTGAAATGCAAGCTTCGGTAGCAGCGCACAATCATTTCTTTAGTGAGCTTTTCTGTCGTTCCATTTCTGTATGTTTCTGTGTGTGATTTCAATTCGCGGCTTAGCTCTGGTCTAAACTTAGAAAATTTATTTTTAACAATTAATTACATCTAAAACCGTTAGGGCGTTGTATTTGGCTGTTGAATATTGTTTAGGGCTTGAAGATAACAGAAGAAAGACTAGTACTTTTTTTTATATTTAAATCTGATGTTGTTGGTGAAGTATGGAGAGAGTTCTGTTGGGGAGCTATTGCTGGTGCTTTTGGGGAAGGAATGATGCATCCTGTGGACACCGTAAAGACACGAATCCAAAGTCAAGCTATTCTTAGTGGAGGAATTCAGGCACGAATCATTATTTATTCTTGTGTTAATTACATTGATCTCACTCATTTTATTTTGTGTTCGCCAAACCTTCACCTCAAAATGTTTATTAGCATTGCTGGACCATCTCTTACAAATGTTTTAATACTAGCAGACCCCCAAGAGCTTGCTTCAGATGGTTCGAGCAGTTGCAGTTACGGATGGAGCAAGAGGTATATAATAGTTGCGAATATTAAATACTAGCAGAGCCAGAAGAGCTTATCAAGTTGCTTTGAGCTGATCATCGTTTAGGCTTTTATAGAGGTATAACGCCGGGGGTTACTGGATCTCTTGCTACTGGAGCAACATATTTTGGTTTTATTGAGTCTGCTAAAAAGTGGATCGAGGAATCACATCCTAGCCTTGGGGGCCATTGGGCTCATTTCATTTTTGGAGCTGTTGGTAAGTTCTGCTGACTCCCTGGTTGTTTATGCATTGATTCACAGTTGCTCCATCTTATTGTCATGGGAAGTTTCTACTTCTTTATGTGTGAAAATAAAAATCAGTGACATTTCAAAGTAGTGACTTAGTTTGAAGACTGTAGAAGCTTTAGAACTTGAATCACTCATTGTTTTCTTTGTGTATCTACTGTATAAAAAACTTGATCTCTGAGCATCATTGACAATCATGCATATGGCTACTTGTTCCCGTGTGTTGTCCTTGGAGGTATCAAGTCTTTTTTTGCTATAATCTGACTCATCAGCCATGTACTTCATGGAGAATTCTGATTTTCTGTCTTCTTGCTCCTATGCATTTCAGGAGATACACTTGGTTCGTTTGTATATGTTCCATGTGAAGTAATGAAACAACGCATGCAAGTACAAGGGTCAAGAACATCTTGGAATTCCAGCATTATTAAAGACAGCATCTCCAGGAAATCTGGTGAGCAAATTTATGGCTATTACACAGGGATGTTCCAGGCTGGAAGTTCAATATTGAAGGAGCAGGGGCCAAGAGGATTATATGCTGGGTAAACGTCAGAAATGCTTCTCCTTTTTGGAAGGTCTTTTATTTTATTTTTGTGTGTGTTGTTTGATTTGGTATTTAGACTAACTTATCCTTATCTACACATATCTTATATCAATTTCAAGCAAATGCTTTCATCAGTAAAATCGAGTAGAGATTTTTACTTCCAACTAAGTGGCATGCATCAAATGAGGCAGTCAGGTTACCACACAGTGCTCTCTGTTTCTCATATCCAACCTGTAATATACCTTACAAAGTAACTTCAACACATTGGCTCAATGTTTTCCAACTCAGTCAAGTCTGATTTATTATGAAGAAATCAACAAGGAGTGCTATTTTGATTGACACTTGTATAAAATGATTCTCTCTTTTCTTATGGACTGAACAATTTTTCGTAGCTAATGTAAAATTCAAGTAAAATACAAACCAGGATACCTGGATGATGTGCCTAAGTCTCCTAGTTTGCCACCATATACCCTGTTGTAGGCACGGGAGTTCATTCAACAGAGCTATATCTTAGTTGTCAAGGGATCAATGCTTCCAATCTTGTAATGTATGTTTGTTTTCTTCAGGAAACTATACTAGTTTCTTGTATCAAGCAAGTTATTAAAATTTAACTGTATCTAATCCAGATCATATTTATACTCTTTTGAATCTGAATGATCCTCTATGCGTTTGTCGAAGCTCTATTTTGAAATATCTTTTTGGCTATGTGAAACCATATTCGTCTAAACTTGTGAAAAGAAGTGCTGTTTAAGATGAGAAAAAAAAAATGAAGGTGTCTTAACCTTGAAAGGCTTTGAAATCTGTCCAAGGTACGCGGCTCTATTTTTACGCTGCCACTTAAAACTGGTAGATGCAAGTTTTAGCTTCAAGATTTCTATGTTTTACTTATTCTAGGTTTTAACTTGTAATCATAGGTTTTTTAGGCAGCAGGTACAAATTGTCAAAAGAGGTGTTTGACTCAATAACTATCTGTATTCATGTACTGATTTGTTTGGCAGATACTGGTCTACGCTTGCAAGGGATGTGCCCTTTGCTGGCTTAATGGTATGTAAATTTATTTTGAGAACTTACTGTATCTTACCCTTATCTCATTTTTTATTTTCCATCAATTCTTAAAATTTGTGTCCAAGCTAATTGACAGCTTCTGTAGAGCTTATTTGAGTTATTTTTGTTTTCATTATTTGCAGGTTATGTTTTATGAAGCCTTGAAAGATTTGACAGAGTATGCGAAACAAAAATGGATTCCCAGTTTAGATCACCATATTAATAGTTCTGTGGAGGGACTTCTCCTGGGAGGATTGGCTGGAGGTACGTGCTTTACTTCTGCTTTATCTGAAGGAGTGCTTGCATGGCAGAGCCAGCAATCTTTTTTTCAATGGGGTCATTATTATTTTAACAATCATTTCTTTTATCTATTCTGTCATTATATAAAACTAGCGAGCCATAAAACATCTTCATATGATACAAGTAAAAGATTCAATACAATAATTACATCAATAACAAAAATATCATGCCTTTGACAAAGAAATACTATTGAAGCCATAAAAATTTAATGTTCGGAATTTTGATCTACCAGATTTATGGAATACTCAATTAACTGAATGTCCTAGTTTTAAACGCATGATTATTGATATCTAGAACTATGTGTAAAATGAATGGCCATTTCCTTCTTTCTTTATTTTTATGAGTAGAGGACAAGGTGATAGAATCACAGAAGATATAATTGATGAAGTATGTTATATGGAGTAAAATGATAGGAAAAATAAATAAATAAAGAATTAACGAGGTTAATTTTAAGAGTTGAGGAAATTTTTAAAGGAGAATAACTACCCTTTATGGGCAAGGAAAAAACAAGGAAGAGTTTACTAGGTTGGATATCTCCACCGAGAATTTGAGCAGTTATGACCATGGCTCCACCACTGGGTGCTTGGAAACCTGAGGAACTAGTTCAGCCTGGCTCTGAAATGATATCAAATGCAAAATGCAGTCTTCATTCTCCAATATCAGCATCAATAACCGATATTTTTATACTTCATTATTTACAGGGGTTGTGGTTTTATTGTTTCCCAAACATTCTTCAAACATTTAAAGTTCAAATTTTCCTATTCCAGCCGGAATCTTGTATATGCAATAACTTATGATTCTTCAAATTGTAAGCAGGTTTTAGTGCCTATCTTACCACTCCCTTGGATGTGATCAAAACAAGATTGCAAGTACAGGGATCAATTATAAGGTACTACTACGTCAAATTAGACATGACAACCAGAAGATAATTTTGGAGTTGTTATTTTGCATGATAACCATTCTTTCTTGCTCTTTAAGAGTGAGATTTTCAACAATAATAACTGAAAGCTGCGAGAGCACGTGTCTTTTAATGTCCAGTATCTATGTTATAGCTTCCTTTTGGTTGAACTCAATGTTATCCTGGACCTGTCTCTGTCTTTCTCACTCTTGCTCCAACATGTGTTAAAGTGCAAACACTTGCACAGCACATCTGTTTTATAAGAGGCTTTCTCTAATGCAACACAATCTTGTTTATGATGTATGTTTCTGCCCCTCTGTTCCTTGCCCAAAAGTGTGTTTCAATGGTTAGGACATGAAATAACTTGTTGTAGGCAACCAATTGACATTTTACCCAGTTGATTTCTGAAAATTTTGATAAATACAGGGGATGGCTATCCCTGACTAATCAAAAGGAGCAAGAGCAAAAAATGGGGACTTCCTTTTCTAATTTTTATCTGGATGAAGCTTGGCTATTTGTTTAGCTTGGTCCACTTGCTATGTTTGTGTTTCAGATTGAAAGGCAGATGTAGTTTTGACGGTAGTATTGTTTGCTAATGCTGTTGTGAACTTGCAGGTACAATGGCTGGCTGGATGCTATTCGCAGGATTTGGATGATGGAAGGGGTCAAGGGATTGTTTAGAGGAAGCGTCCCCAGGATAACATGGTACATCCCAGCCTCTGCTCTTACCTTCATGGCTGTGGAATTCCTCAGGGACCAATGAAAAACTGGACGATGGAAATATGCAAGTTGCAAGCATGTCAATAGAGAAAAAGGGATTTGTGAGAGGTAGCTTAGAACCGAGCTGAGCATTTTCAGCCATCACAGCACACCACCCACCCCCCCCCCCCCCCACCCCCTGCGCCAGACGAGCCACCGTACCTGATTTGAAGTCTACCGATCCTGCTGGCACTGAATTTTGTTCTTTGATGAAGCTGGTTGCAGTGAAAGAAATAAAATTTTGAAATCGTCCATGTAAAGTAAGGGATTTTTAGTGTTTAAAAGGGAAGAGAAGAAACAACATTAGTTGAGGGATTTGCCTTGTTGACTTGCAACATAGGGTGGACCTGGTAAGATGTTCAGGGATGAGGCGTACGTTCTGCTGCTAGCAAAATAGAAATGTTTTCAGAGCTTCTTTTGTCAAAACATGATGTCTATCTCTTTTACAAGCAACCTTAATTATTTGGTAATAAAGATGGGAGATGGGAAAGGTAATAAACATTAAAGATGGATGACCAGCAGAAATAGGATGTGTTGGGAAATTTGCACTGAGGACACCAATTTTAACTTCAATCAAGCCGTCTTCTTTTTGGTCCACGTGCTTTATCATTCAAGTCTAGATTTTGATTTTTATCAAATAATTGCATCAATGTTTTTGTCATTATTGAATCAATTCAGTATGAAATTGAATATATAGCATTTAGTTACTGTTTTAAAACAAAAATAAAAATAAAAATAGCTGAGACAAAAATAAGTTTGGTAATGAAAACGAAGGGAAAAAAATTGTCTCTATCTTATGAACAGCTTTCTAGTGTTGTGATTGTACTTCTTAATGAACTTGTTTCGATATAATTTTTGATAACCCCTAATTATCTTTAGTAAGAAGTAGAATTATGAACTAGTGTCGTATGTATTCTTTTATCTTGCTACCAAAACGGTAGTTGTTGAAGTACATTTACTAACAAAAACTAAAGTTTGTGGATAAAAATACTATAGTAATATTTATTGTTTATTTTATTACATTTCATTATAGATTATATTTTTAAAAATTTTTATTTTGATCTTCTTACCTTTTTTATTTTTGCATGGTTGAGTCGAGATTGAACCCAATTGCATGTTTCTTTGGAGGGAATGATTGAATTGAAATAAAAAGGACTAAAGTGAAAAACATGAGTAACATAGGGTGGTGGCTTTGAATTTTTTTTGAAAAGTTCATTTTCATTCCCCATCATTTTTTGCTATTAGATAACCGGTCCCTATAATTTTTAAAAAATTCATTTTGGTACCAAACTTCATTTTTCTTATTTTTTTAGTTTTTTTTTTTAGAGAGATGGGGTCACCAGATTCCGGTTAGAGAGAGAAAGTTGTTGTTTGTAATGATTTCAGCTACCAAAATAGTTTATTTTGATGTCAATTGGTTTCATATGAGGGGGAGAGGGGTTAAGATTATGTGTTTTTTCACCTTGAGAACGATTAGAAAAACAAATCTGAGCTCGGAAAGATTTTTTATTTCGGGTTAATTTCGGATTTTGAGGTGGTTTTTTGCACTTTTGGAGGCCATGAATTAGTTTAACAAGGCTCCTATGTGTTTTGGATAAACAAATTGGCTCAAAATAGATTTTCGGATGAAAAAAACTATGACCCTGTTTTTACAACCATACTAGTGGCTAGATTCTGAGAGTTCCAGACGACACGTCATATATTTTTTTGAACAATTGAGTTCGCCCCATTGAATTAAGAAAAAAAAAATAAGGGTTTGCTTGCAGGCTTTTTATTGATGAGTCATGCATTAAGCTTGTCTTATTTATTTTTTGTTTTTTTTATCTTTTTTTAAATAGCAATTTTTTTTTAATTATATTAAGTGTATTTAATTTTTTAAGATGTTAGTATAATTCAGTTGTAATTTTTTTAATATATTTTATATAGATTAAATATTTATTTTTCTTTTATATTTTTAATATGCGTAGCCTTACATTATATTTTTTCCTTTTATTTTTTTCAATAAATTTTATATGTGTGTCGATTTATATTACAAATTGATTTTAATAAACACAACTAGGTAAATGACCCATTTTTTCTTTTGGATAATGGTTTTTTCTCATGTTATCGCGAGCACGCACACACATAATATCAACTAAATAAAATGACTTTATTTTGTCTTGAATGCTAAAGTTAGTCAAAAGTATGATCTCAAAAATAGAAAGAAAAGTGGCATCAATATCTCCTTTAAATAGTCCATCATAATCTCCTTGTTGAATACGACAATGCTATAAAATAAAGAAAACAACAACAAAAAAATTACAAGCCTTCTTGCCACCACATACATCCATAATATTTATGGAATTCTTGTAAACTATGAATAATAGTTGCTGCCATAAATATCTCTTTGTTTGAAATGAGATCCTTGTAGAATATGTAAGTCAATAGCTATCACACATGCTTCCAAAAGCACTAAGAAATCATTGTATTGACTAGAATTTATAATACACAAAGAAATAATGTTTCTTTATTTTTCACACATTCCCGACATATTTCCGGTTCTGACTTCAAACATGTCATTCTCTCTTGCTTAGATGAATTAACATGCATACCTTATATCGATGGAAATGTATGAATGTCTATTTTCCAACCAATTGAAATCTTAGTAATTCCTTTTGTATCTCTAGATATAGTCCAAAAGCAGATGAAGGTCCAAACAGACAGATTTGATAAAATTCATCCAGTAAATTCAACCATTTGAAATAATCCCTTAATGAACTTTTAGCATGATCCAACATTTGAGTTGAAATGTATGCTTGATAGCATAAAATTAGACAATAAAAAATTTTACACCAAAATTTGAATTTGACCTTACTTGAATCATATCACTAAATGAGAGGCTAGTTATGTCATGATCATCTTATACATCCTACCCAAGGCAAGTTTCTTTGCATTTGTTTTTAAAAATAAAAGGCACCTATTATGTTTACATGCTAAGATTTTTCCTAAATTGATATATATATATATATATATATATATATGTGTGTGTGTGTGTGTGTGTGTGTGTGTGTTATTTAAGGAAAAAAACTGCTAAGACCTAAGGAAGTGGTTTGAGACTTAGGCCTAGCAATAAGACTTAATCATCACTTTTGAAATTCAGACAATGGATTTGAGAGGATAGTAATGGTTAATTAGACTTTAACCCATTCTATTTGATGTCCAAAATAAGCCTAAAGATTCATGCACACCAACCCAAGTTCACTTATAATGATTGAAAATAATGTATCCTAAACTAAAAAAATCCTAAACCATTTGATTATATATATAATCAAATGTTGTCACCTCAAAGTTGACTCCGTAAATAGGATAATGGTTTACTAGATAGCCTGAGAAATGGATCAAAAAATGTGTTGGTAATGATGCCCTGAACCTATAAATGCATATTCACACACAATAAAAATGATATATGTTTTAAAAATAAAGTAATATATCAACAATCTTTATTGTCTTTTATCTTCCAAGTGATAAGACCCGTTTAAGAATCATATCATTCTTAGGTTGATTCTTAGATTAAAAAAAAAAAATCAATATGCCCAAATAATCATATAAAAAAAATCATTTTTTATTATATTTTTTACATGAAAACAATAAAATCAACTTTCAAGGGATAGGACATGATTAAAGTTCTTACCATCCTCAATTAATTCTTTAATAAAGAAGATAATCAATATACACCCAAATAGTCACCAAAAGAAAGCAAAAATAAAAAAATCTTTTTTATATGATACACTCAACCATTTGTTTAAAAAACCATTGAAAATCTTTATTACAATGAAAGCTCCACGATGAGCGTTACACATCTATGTATAAAATTTCAAACCAAGATCAAACAATTTCACCCTGGATAATCCTATTGATGCCCACCCTTCCAACTATACCATGGAATTTTGATTCCTGTCTTATCGCATCTTAAAAAATAAACCTTTGTTGACTTCATACCTTGGGGTTGTCATATAACATGTGAGCTCTAACACTTTAGATTTTCATCATAGTACATATAAAAATTAATAATATGTTTCAAATATTCAAAATAAGCAATGATTCATTCAAGGTACAAAAAAAATCGTCAAGAGTTGTTGGAATCAGGAGGAAGTTGCTAAAACCAAGATTGGGTAACGGTGGTGCTGAAGATAGATTATGGAGCAACGACACATGTATTTCATGTGTCAACACTTAACCTACAAGAAAAAAAAATAAGATTCTTTAGGATTGAGAAATGATGAGATTTATATTGGATTTTTATGTATGTTTTCTACTAGGTTTTGCTAGAAAAAGGCTACAATTTTGGGCTTATTTTTTGTCGGATTTTAGGTTGGTAATTTAGGGTCATTTTGGTTATGGTGGAACTTGGAGTCATAGGAGAAATTTATGAGTTGAATTTTCTAGTGGTTATTGACAGCTAGGCTAGCGGTTTAGTTAATAAGATTATGGTGTTAGGATTGGTAGAAGAAGACTAATTCTAACACTTTTATTGAGGTTGAGTGGGCAGCGTGGATTTATGTGGATTGTATAGGATAATGGTGGTGGTGGTGGTGGTTGTGTAGTCTTGTAACCAGAGAGAGGGAGAATGTGATAACTGAAAAGAATAGAGTTGGAGTTATTGTTACGATGGTTTGTACTAGGTGAAGGTAAAAAAAAAATGAGAGGGGCAATAAGTGTGTTAGGCTACTATATATTACTAGATTCTGGCAAAAAAAGGTAAAAGGATAGTGATTAGTTCTGTTTTGATAAAGGGTTTTGCTTCTTCTTCTTTTTCTCCTTTATTCCTACAATATAAATTTTTTAAGGGTGTTTTTTTTATTGGCAATTTCACCTTTTTTGTCACTTTTGTTTTGTCTTTTTCCTAGTTAGATTTTTCTCTGGTTTATTGTTATTCTTCATGTCTTAATTTATAAAATTAAGCATCCTTAAAAAATAAAATACAGCAATTAATTAAAAGATCTCTTTTTCATATTTATATTCTTTAATGAGAATCTTAAATTTTAAACATTTTATGGTCAAAGATCAATTTTTCCATCAACAAATATACTAAACAAAACATGAATAATTAGATGTAGAGTAATGCCAAGATTTGTATACTATATGGAAGTCGAATTCTCTAAGAGCTCATGAACGCATGACGCTACAACTAGTGATCCACCATATTCTAGAGGTGATGGGAGCGAGCATGAAGAGCACACTGAAAGGCATGGAAAGAGGCCTACCTTTATATATATGGTTATGGGAACCAAAAGCCCTCCTCCTCTTTAGGCTATGGTGGATCTACTAGGAGCACAATTGGTTCGTATTGAGTACGAGAATGGGAATCGCTTATTGATGAAATTTTTTTATGACACCATGTACTAGGAACTTTTTTATCCTTGGCGAGACGCATTGATCATAAAAAGGTTGTACTTAAATGAATCTCTGTTTGAAGTTTGTTTAGAGACTTGTCGAGGGATTTGAATTGATGGATGTTGGACATGAATTTTTCATGGTTAAATTTGATCAAGAAAGTGATAGATTGAAAGTTATCAATAGAAGACCCTGAATGATTTATGATTTTTATTTAACGGTCAGGACATGGACCCTAAGTTTTGTTTCCTCCACCGTTAAGATTGATCGTACAATGGTTTGGGTTAGACTTCTAGACTTAAACGTACTATTTTATGACGAGAGTTCTCTCTTGGTTGTAGCATCAACTCTTGGCTCTCTTATAAAGGTTGATATGAATACTTTAAAGGTTGAGAGGAGCCGCTTTGCGAGGATTTGTGTTGAGATTACGTTGAATCAGCCAGTTATGGGAAAGGTTTGGATACACATTTTTAATAGAGAGGAGCCGCTTTACTTTTATTTTTTGATAG
>Ga0325402_1004208_pt1 | contig 13235 bp, 3 predicted proteins | sample PopdelMetagenome_22_FD_207212 | JGI IMG/M metagenome (GOLD analysis project Ga0325402, IMG submission 207212) | Populus deltoides microbial communities from Bellville, Georgia, United States - Xylem-PdKOR-R3 | ecosystem: Host-associated > Plants > Phyllosphere > Stem > Wood/Secondary xylem... | reverse complement strand
AAATAATTCTAAAATACAAGCTGGAACACAATAACAAAAAGAAAATTACTGAACACACGAGTTATTAGTGCGTAGTAGACCGAAGTAAAAAAACACGTGTTGGAATTGATGTGGCGTGATATGAATGGTCAATGAGTACAGAGATGGTGGACAGCGTTCCTAGGAGAAAAGACGTGCTATCTTTCACCTTAGAATGTGACACGACCAAGAAGTCAACGCGTGTTATATTTCAAAGAAAAATTATCTTTAAAAGTATTTATTTTGGTAGTCGTTAAAAATATTTTTTTATTTATAAAAATATTTTTTTTATTTATAATATTAATACGTCAAAATAATTTAAAATTATCCTACTTGTATATATTTAATGCTCCACTTCCAACGAATCTCTGTGCAGAATCATATCAACAGATATGAGATATACTTTTCAATTTTGGATTGGGTAAACAATAAACATTTATTCACCACTGAAAATGGACCTGCTTCCCTATGCCCATCGCTTATGCTTACACTTCCGAAAATGTACACAATGAAAGCATTCCACCCACACACACACACACACACACATATATATACACACACACAAATATTATGGATTCCATTGTGTAGAATTTTTTTTTTGTTTTAGATATTTTTTTCTTGATTGCATTCTTTCATATGTTTATTATGTTTTTTAATTGATAGTCTCTTACATGGACATTTGATTGAGGATTAAAGGTTTCAATAAGATTTCTGAACTTGATTGATAGGCTTGAATTTATAGTATAAAGATAAAATTAAAAAAAACAGGATCAAAATGAAAACTAAACAAATTCAACATGCCATTTCTTGAATTCACTTGACAAAATACACTTTTACCCTTGTAATCTTCGTTGGCATACATTTTGATCCCTTTAATTTTAGCTTTTTATCCATAAAATATATTTTGTTCACATTGCAGTTTGTAAATTTTTTTATTACATTTTGATCCTTTTAATTTTAGTTTTTTATCCAAAAATTTTATTTTGTTCACATTGCGGTCCCCAAGTTTGAGAGATGAGCAAGAAACTTGCCAGAAAACATGTGAGAAAAAAAAAGAAAATTATTTATTAACTACATTTTGATCGTCAAAACAATCAATTTTGGTTTCAATGTGTTTTATTTGACGAGGAATTTCATTGATTTGTATTTTACTTGTCATCTTTCTAAGAAAAGCAAATTGGGTCTCAAATATTTATGGTTGTTTTTGCTAAATTATGTTACTTTTTTACCTTTTTCACTAAAAATGCATTTATTTTGCATAAAATATTTTACATGTTAGTGGTTGTGGTGAGGTGATCATAGTAGTGGTAGAAGAGGGGGTGGTTGTAATGGTAGTAGAGGAGATGGTGGCAGTAAAGTGGTGGTAGTGGTAACAGTTAAAAAGAAGATGATGTTGGTGAAAGAGAAGGAGATAATGTTGATAATGGTGGTGAGATGGAGGTGGTGGTAGTTGTGAAATGATGTTGATGGTTGAAATAGTTTGATGATATTAAAAGAAAATTATTATTTGTAAAATATTTTATGAAACTTCAAAGGCTGGAAATAATTTCTAGCAAATAACCTTAATTTGAAAGTTGATTGTAAAATATTTTACATTGATCGGTTTTCCTGTAAAATAATTTTCAAAAAACAAACACAAACTAAAATATTTTTCAGAAACAAATAGAGAAAAATCTAAAAAATATTTTTCTGTCAAAATTTTTTTATTATATTAGCAAACATTTTTTATACAACCCCTCATAATATATTTTCATTTTAAAAAAAATATTTGATCACTTTTCTATGCATGCCTATTTTGAATATTTATAATTGGATAAAGAATTAGATTTAAAAAAAAAAAAACAAATTTTTTTGACCCAATTGAGCCCATGACCTAGGTTGGGTGTTTTGTTAGATTGATTGGGTTAACTCGAGTTGATCCAAAACTCAATATTTAAAAAAGTTAAATATCGACAGCTTGAAAAACAAATTAGTCAAATCAAGTTATTTGTGGGTTGACTAGGTCACGCCTAGACTCACTTGGCCGACTGGGTTACATAAGGTTAACTTTAATCTGGTTCGATTTGAAACCTAAACCAAGCAAGAGTCGTTGACGTCATTGATTTTCATTAAGATAAATTGAATAAAAATATATTTTAAATATTATTTTATTAAATAATAAAATATATTTGGGGTCTATTTTATCAAATATTATTTAGTATTTATTTTATTTCTAAATGAGATTAAAGCATTTTTTTTCTAATACTAGCAACCACTCACTTTGTATAACCCTCCATGGTTTTTTTTTTGTTTTCCTTAAATTTTATTTGATTAGTTTATTATGCATATCTATTTTATTATTCTATAATTAAATAAAAATATATTTTAAAAAATTAAAGTTATTAGACAACTGAGCTTATGACCAGGTTTCTGGGTTTGACAGGCTAATCAGGGTCAGCAAAAAACATTATCTTTTCAATATTTTTAAAAGAGTTGTTAACAAAAATAATAATAAAAAAAACTAAATCAAGAAACTGGAAGATATATGCAAATTAAGATATTTGATCTCAAGCCATGAGGAGATGTGCAATTTTTATCATTCAATTATGTCAATAGATTACTAAATTGACTCTCTATAAATTATAGGCATATCACCCATCCTATCTTGGGGTCGACATGGTCCAAGCTTTTTTAAAAGAAAAAACAAACTTAAAACGAGTTGTTTAGAAAAACAATTGACCAAAATTCATGTTAATGGATTACTAAGTTGATTCTTTATGGACCATATGTATATATGATCCATCACATCCTGGTATTGATCCAGTCCAAGCTTTTTTTTTAAAATAGCTTTTAAACAAAGTTGTTTTGAAAAAAAAAAAACACTGGATCGAGCTTTAGGTCAATGAATTACTAAGTTAACTTATCAAGTCAGGCTAATTCTTTTAACTAGGTTGTAAACCAGACTAATAATAAAAAGATACATGCTTGAATTCATATATCATCACTTAAGATTCACTCACTGTTTTTTTCTATTGAAAACAGTAAAAATTTTGTTAATTTTAAAAAACAAAACCTAGACTGGATCCATCTCGGGACAAGATGGATCATATACATATAATTTATAGAGAATCAACTTGGTAATCCATTAACATGGGCTTTGGTCCATATTTTTTTCAAAACAACTTCGTTTTAAGTTTTTATTCCTCTTAAAAAAATCATGGACCAAGTCGACCCCTCGATAAAATGGGCCACATACCTATAGTTTATATAGAGTCAATTTAGTAATCCATTAACATGATTGAATGATAAAAATTGTGTAATTTCTTGCGGCTCGAGATCAAATATCTTAATTTGTATATATCTTCTAGTTTCTTGATTTAGTTTTTTTTATTATCATTAACAACTCTTTTAAAATTTATTTGTGCATATAATTATTAATTTATTTTATTAAATATAAACATCAAACTTTCATTTGAAAATTAAAATATTTTTTATATAAAAAATGACAACACTTATATTTTCTTTTTTTAATGTTAAAAAGTAACTTTTCATCTGACCAATAACAAAGTATAGGTAAGTAATATAATTAAAAATGATAGATTGAAAGCTTGATCTTGTTACTATTAAAAATCTATACACTAAATATTTAGTTGATTCTAGTTAATGAAATAGTTGATTAATAAAGATAAATTAATACAATAATAAATCATTCATCACGTAATTTTATGACGAGGGAGATGAATAACGTGAAGATAATTTTAATATTGATGAGGTCATGCAACTCTTAAGATGAAGTGACTGATTTTATACTACTAGATGAAAATTGATTAAAGGTAAGAAAAGTAGTTGATATATATGTAAAATGAGTTATCTTGATTGTGTACAGGACTCTTGTAATTAATAAGTTAGTAGGGGAAAAGATGTATGAAAGCAATAAAAATAAAATAAAAAAGAAGGAAAAGATATATGAGAGAAGAAGGTGAAAATATCTTAATTTTAAACCATATTTGTTAATTTAATATACTATGTAGTCAATTGATTAATTATACGTGGCATTTTTATATTTGTGTTAATATATATTTATTATTAATAAATGTTTAATTTATCTTTAATACTTATATAATATTATATTAATGAATTTAATATTTGATTTATGATCTAGAGTAAAGATAAAGTTCATGGAACAAAAATATTTTGCTAAGATAATTATAAAGTTGTTATAATTATGAGATTCACAATGCAGCAAAGTATTGTTACTAAAATATCCTTGGTTGGTGCTCTCTTAGATATTGGATATTCATTAGATATGTAGAGACTAATACATGTTATGTTCTTTTCTTTATAAAAAAACAATTGTTTTTATAAACTAAGGTATAAGAGATATCAAGAACTATTATATAGTTGCTTATCATAAGACATGGACACTGAACTGACTCGCATAAGAATTTCATGTGAAAAAATCACCTATGTCTATGAAAAGCTTCACGTAACGGTTGTGTAAGTGATTCTTAGACTTGAAATCACTAAGTTATCTTATATATGGAATGTTATGCTTTAATTATGTTACATGTTATTTTAATTGAGGTAACGAAGGGACAAATATTGGGTATCACATGAATTATATAAAAATACTTGAGTGATCAAGAGAGGATTCACCACCCTAGATGAATTAGAAAAAATGTTTTATCTTTTCTCAAATAATATTTACTGAGAAATCATTGGTCAAGATGGAATGAGATTTAAAAAGAGTTTCAAATCTCATTCAAGTGATCAATGACTATTATGTAGATAACAAACATGATTTTACATGGCAAACATACTTCATGTTTGAATGTTAAATTGAAACATTATTGATGAAATGATATTAATTACACTGAGAAACCGGTCACTGAAAGGTTAAGTCAAATCACTAATAACATTTCTAATATTTTAAAGATCTTGATACGTTTCTAGATTATGCACCTTGTAACAACCCTGAATTCCAACATCCTATTTCGCGATACATTGGAAATTTTCAGGTATTTTTTTTTGATATACCGGTTCCACCAAATTTCTACTAAAATTTCAGCCGTGTAACAGTCTCAACTTGTAAACTCAAAATATATATATTATTTTCATGAAATTTCGACAAAATTTCCTTTGTATTCTTTAGATACCAAGTTATCGACTTAATCATTTCTCAACCTGTTACATCAATCACAATATTCGTCCCATCATTTTAACTTTCAAAACTCAAGCATATTTCAATATCTCAATTCTATTTTCTATAGAACACTATGATAAAGCAAAAAAATTCATAACATGCATCGTCTCTTTCTTTTCTTTTCTTTTCTTTTCTTTTCTTTTTAAAGTATTTGTGCTCAAAATATATATACAACCAACCATAATTCAACTTAATAACAATAACATTATAAATTACATCATACACATGATAATAAGTTAAACATTATAATTTTTAGATATGGAAGTATATTACAACAAAATATTAGTTCTTCCAATTACATTAATTGCATAACAAAATTATTTATCCAAGCATCTACTTTCTAGATCGAGGGTGCAATGTATCTAAAAACATAATCACATTAAACATGATTACAAAAAATTACACATTTCAATAAGCAATTGATTAAGGACTAACTATTCATATACATTAAATGTGACATTCATATCATCAAATAAATTGTCTTATTTTCTTTTTGAAATTTCTAATTTCCATAAATTCTCTTCTAAACGTAGAGATAAATATACTAAAATAAAAATATCAAGAGTGTCTCTCACAAACCAGCATATTTAACTTTAAAATTTTACAATTAATCTATTTTACATCAAGTGATTATATCATAAATTCGTAAATTTATTTTCATAACATGACCATTCAACCAGGTATAAATTCCAGTAATCATGAAATAATCTTCAAGGCTTGCCTATTTAACATGACATTATTTCCAATAACTAGGAAACAATTTTCAAGGCTTGCCCATTTATCAGGGCATTATTTCCAATAACCAGGAAATAATTCAACAAGGCATTATTTCAAGTAACCGTAAAATAATTTTTCAAGGCTTGCTCATTCACCAGAGCATTATTTCCAATAACTAAAAAGTAATTTTCAAGGCTTGCCCATTCACCAGGGCATTATTTCCACTAACCAGGAAATAATTTTCAAGGCTTGCCCATTCAACATGACATTATTTTCAACAACTAGCACTAAAATTTACAATCTATAAAATTCCTTCTACAATAAAAAAATATAAACTAATTAATTACTCCAAGGTGTTGAACATCTACTTTCTTCATATAAATTATTTAAACACATACACATCATCAGTATACATATATAAATCGAGCATCAATAATTTAATCATAATATACCATAAATTTATCACCCTAAAACCAGTACACTTCATTTTTGTTATTACGCATCTAACTCGGCTGTCAGTACAGTAGCGTCATTAACTTTATTCAAGCCAGCTAGTCCACTATATTTTCCTCAACATAAACATTTATAATTTCAGAAGCACAAGTACATTTATAGAAAATACAATTTATTTAACTCTAACAAGTACTGTAAAAAAAGCAAAAGTTCAAGGTGTAAAACACCCACCTAATGCTTGCATTCGGGCAAAAGTCTCATGCTATTGAACAAATCCTGCAATCTCTCATGTATCATTAAAGATACATATCAAAGTTCCATTCTAAAATTCATGTAAATTTCAAATCGCATGACACATGCATTCATATATTTATTCATTTATTTTCTTTCCTTTCATGACTTGTCTTTCCAGGCTGAATATCTTTAAACATGGCCTAGCAATTTTATTTTATTTTATTTTTTGTCTACTCAACCCATCATGCACAGACTTAGTAACTTCACATCCTTACATTTATTCATACCATTGAAACTAATTCATTTTCCTTATCAAATCAATTCTTGGCTGAATGACCTTATTTTTTTATTTTTTTTATTTTCATGATGAGTTTTTCAATTCTTTTTCATAAGCCCACTTTATTTCACCTTAAGTAAATTTAACAACATATTTTTCATCATAATTCCATATGCCTTAATTTAACATTTTCCTTCCCTTTTATTATCCATTTGAACAACCTTAAAATTCCACAAAAAATGAAATTTTCCTTACATTAATATATTATTTCAAACATAACACAATTCATTTGGCTTTCAACAAACCACAATCCCATAAAAATCCCTATAACATTAGGCCGAATTAAACTCGAGTTCAAGATTTTCATTTTTGGTTGAATTCCATATTATGATGAGAATTTGGATCATTTTAAAATTCTTCCAATTGATACTCTACCTAATTTTCTTTATACACATAAATGCATACATACCTAATTTACATAGAAAATGAATCAAAGTCTTATCTCCTTATTTTTATTTGGCTGAATGCTTTCATTCATGGTGAGGGATGATTCCCTTTTTAATTATTCCAGATAAACCTTTACCCATTCATTTCATATCTATTCTAACCTCATTCAACTCGAATTTCGTATCAATTAAAACAATGAAGCTCATCCTCTCATTTATATGTCTAGGCCGAATCTTTGCATTAAATGGAGGATACAATTTTCTTCAAGTTTTCTTTCAATTACCACTAGACCCAATCCTTTTTAATGCCTAAAAACATATATCCATTAAATTAACAAACTCAATGTCCCTTCGTCCAAATTTCAAAACTTCCTTAACACATTTTACAACACAATTAATATATAACATCATTAATAACAAAAACATATTTTACCATTACATCTTACATAAACCCTACACCCACACAAATTCTAATTTCATCAAAACATGTAACTAAATCAAGCTTCCTAAATTTTTACTAAGACTAGCAATAGATTAAAAAAAGCAATAAGTCATTCACCTCTGATTATTTGCTTGAACCCAACAGTCAGAGTATAGATCATTGAGTTGTGTACAATATATTTTAAAATCATAATGATCCAACGGTTGGATCTCCATAGATCTGAATAAAACCAAACTAACCTGAAAATAGACGAGCTACTGTTCAACATGAAGGACACCCTGCCGGAGAGTGCGTTTTCGATCTTCACTGTCCATAATGAGGGCAACGTCTAGGCACACCACATATCCAAAAATAGACATTATCCAGCGGTGGAAGAGAGAGAAATCAGCCAGTGACCAAAACTGCCATGCAAGTGTATTTGTTTTTGTTTTCTAGGAAACCTCCGGTGATGATTTCTGTCAAAAGGATTATGTGCCTTCAAATCCCTCCAGTCAGTTTGTAGAAGAGAGTGATAAGAACAATATATCCAACAATCAACATGATCCAACGGTGGATTCCAGATATTTAGCCACCGGAGCATTATTGGTTCCTCCAAATTCGGCACCTCTCTCTAGCCGAATTCTCTACTGTCTCTCACCCCTTTTCTTTTTTTTCTTTTTGTTTTTTTTTGAATTGGTGGCCTTTTGCTATTTTAAAGGCATATTTTCCCCTAATTACATTTATGTCCCTCATTTATGTATTTTATTTTATTTGTTTATGTAAACTATTTGGTTTATTTCTGCTTAAATCGCTAGTCTTTACCAACCTCCCATTAGGATGAGATCTTTCACCAAGGTAGAAAAACATATTAATAGAATTCATGCAAAATTTCATCCTGATACGATGATTGGATTGAGAGTTCTGCTTTCTAATATAAAATTAGTCAGCTCATGACTTTTTGTCAACGATCCAAATTTTCTTGTTCAATCTTCACATAAAATAATATCAATTATCTTTCTAAACCTTTAAGGTCATTTTATTATTTTGGAATGTATTCATTTATTACCTCACTTATTTCTTAGAAACATTTTGTCATTTCACTCATTATTTTATCCATCAAAACACATTACCAATTTCTCTGTCTTTATAAATTCTAAAACAAAATTCATTTTAGAAAGGTCATCCCCTCCATTATATATCACTTTCAGTCTTACGTTTACATGACAGGTTACACATCCGCATATTTAAATTATAAATTTTCTAGGGTTTCACACACCTGATCGCCAAATAAAAAATAATCAATTGTTGAATTGATAATAAATTAAATTATTTAATTTATTTAATTCTATTTAATTAGAATTAGAATTTATATTTAGATTAACATATTAGGAACCAAATGAGTCACACATATTAAGAACCTTTAGTTAGAAATTAATCTGGGATGATTTAATTAAATATTACTTGATTAAATATATTTTAAAAATTAAGGACTAGAATATAACTAATATAAGAATTATATTTTTAAACTTAAAAAAATCAAAGACTTGATTGAGTTAATTATGCAAGTAATAGACTTATGAAGACTTTCTACAACTACCTAAGATTTGACCATCTAATTCCATTTAATGGATCGAGGGAATTAGCTTAGATATATCCATAATCACCCAATTAAAATGACATGCTAGGGGTGTATGTTTATATATAAATTTTATGTATGAAATGTATGTTTGTTATGTCATGTTATGTATGAGACCTAATTAATTAATAATAATCTCTCATTAATATATTAAGTACATGTGAAGAACATGGATAGTTACCCTCCGATTTTATATGCATAAAACTAGAGTTTTATTCATAAATAACTTATTGACTCACTCAATGTTATTATTACTCGAATATATTTAATGCTGTAAAATTAGATTTTACTTAACTAACCTATATGATTTGGATGAGTCACTCATGATTATATGAGATTAGAGGCATGTGTTAAGTGAAACATATAAGATATGTTTAAACAAAGAGTTGTCACCTAACTGATTTAGGAATCACATAAAGATGTGATTGATAAATCATATTATCTACCTAATTTAATTTATTTTGATTTGTTGAGTCACTCAAGGTTAGATAAATTAAATGGAATTCTTGCCCACTAGAAATATCTAAGTGAGATTTTCCAAATTAATAGGAAGAGCTATTAATTTGCAAAAAAAAAATAGTGAGATACCAAATTTAAATTGAAAATCTTATCTAAATTTAAAATTTAAATATATGCATGGAACTAATATTCTTTATCTTTATATAAATAGGTTGGTAGATCAAAATAAATAGTAACACATTACTACAAAACATACTTGATGCTAATAAATTGACCAGACCACATTTCTTGGATTGACATCGAAATGTGAGAATTGATTTAAAGCAAGAAAAAAGGTATGTTCTAGAAAATTCAATTCTAAATGCCCCTGTTAGGATGCTGAAGAAAAAGTTAGGAATGAACATCAACGTCATATTAATGACAATCAACAGACTGCATGTGTGATGTTAGCCAGTATGTCACATGAACTACAAAGACAACGTGAGAATATTGATACTCATACTATGATTATGCATCTTAAATAATTGTTTGATAAGGCCAGTAGGACTAAAAGGTATGAGACCTCTAAGGAATTGTTCTGTTGGAAGATGACAAAGAGTTCTTCAATGAACATCCATGTTTTGAAAATGATTGGCTATATTGATTGGGCCAATTGGTTTTTTTCATGGACCATGAGTTAAATGTTGACTTGATTTTGCAGTCATTACCCCGAAGCTTTTCACAATTCATTATGAACCATCACATGAACAAGTTGGATAGTACATTGTCAGAATTGCTTAATATGCTTAAGACTGTTGAAGGGGTCTTAAAAAAAAAAAGCACAATCCCTCTACTTCACTATTTTAAAATGTCTAATAAGAAGGATAAGAAGAATAAGAGTATTGTCTCTAAAGTAAACAAACCTACTAAGGGCATCAAGAAAGACAAAGACATGTGTTATTATTGTGGCAAGGAAGAATATTAGAGGAGGAACTGTAAGGAATACCTTATAACCATAAATGTAAAAAAGTTTAATAAAACTTTTACTTTAGATATGTTTATAATTGAAAAACTATCTCACTACTTTGTATTGTAGTTCTTGAGTATTGGATATCAAATATTGTTTAACATTTGTAATTGCATATATGAACTAAAAAAAATAGAAGATTAATTGAAGGCAAAGTGGACTTGTAACGCAGTAAAGAAGCAAATGTTGTCGCATTAGTTGTATGAACTAGTTATTTTGTTTTGCCTAATAGATTAATACTATAACTTTATAATTGTTCAGTATTTTAAGATATTGTTTCCATTTTATTTAGTATTAAATGGATTTATATTTATTATTGAGGACAAATATTGTTTTTTTATAATAATTTTTTATGAATCCAGTAATTATATGAATGGTTTATATATACCTAAATTTAATGCACTCAGGTTCAATATAAACTACAATAAAATTGAAATACAAATTGAAATAAGTATTAAGAAACTTTAATTGGATTAAGGTGGTTAATATTTGATTAAAAAAAAAGGAATTTTTACACTTCTTATAATACTAAATCCAAATGAAATATATTCTCAAGATTAAAATATTTGATGTTTAACATAAATCTTAAAACACATAAAATCTTTATAAAATTAAAAGAACACATGATGCATTGAGATATGGATCTCTTATGAATAACATGTTAGACATAATTTATAAGACTAACATATACATACATACATACATATATATATAAATAGATACATACATACATACATATATATATAATTCAAGGACGGTGGGACAACTATTTCTAATAGTTGACTCACAAATTAATTAAAGGACAACTATTTCTAATGGTTGGCTCACAAATTAATTAAAGGACAACTATTAGAAATAGTCCAACAAATTAATTAAAGGACAACTATTAGAAATAGTCCTAATAGTTGTCCTTTAATTAATTTGTGAGCCAACCGTCCTTGAATTCCCAATATAATACGAGGTACCATGTTTGTTTTCTTCTCCATTAAGAACCATAAATACTTTTGGATTTTAATTTTGCAGTTGTATCATCAGCCTTTGTAGCGAGAGAAAATGCCAAGTCGTTGTGAGATCTGCTGCGAAATCCTCATCGCCATCTTGTTCCCTCCTCTCGGTGTTTGCTTCAGGCATGGCTGCTGCAGTGTACGCCTCTCCCTTTCTCTTCTCTGTTGTATTCTTTTTAGATCCAAGAAATTTAATGTTGTTGATAACTATTTTTTATCATTATTACTTCTGCAGGTGGAATTTTGCATTTGCTTGTTACTGACTATTTTAGGCTACCTTCCTGGAATAATTTATGCTCTCTATGCTATTGTGTTTGTCGATCGCAATGAGTATTTTGATGAGTACAGGCGTCCACTTTATGCCCCGGCGTAGCAGTGAACGGTAACTAGTCCCTTTCGATTTGTAGAACGCCATTTCCTGAATGGAATTTGTATGTTGTGTTTAAACTACGTTTCATTTAATGGAAATGCTCTTAATTTTCCAAATGTTTTTTCCTTGTGATTTGGTGTTGTGGGTTTTCGATTGATTTCATCAGAGATAGTTTGTTTATTGAGTGTTCATGATTATACTTTTTACTGGCTTCTCACCTCTTAGCATCTTAATTTTCTCAATCTCGCAAAATAGCCTTCTCTTCAGACTTTTTGATTGTTAAGTATTTTAGCCATCTTCAGACAAACAGAGTAGGCTGTAACAGGGATTTGCGGTTTGCTGTTTACTTATTTTTTTGAGCTGCTACACTCCTTGGCAGTTAGTCTCCACCCCTGACCCCATTCCTTCTAGCTCAGGAACTTCTATTTTAAATTTTAATTTCTACCTTTCCTGTTCCCGTGTAAGCTATTCCATGTGATGTCTTTCACAAAGGTACAGGGATTTGATAATCGATAGAGCTGGTGAATCTTTTCTTCCCCTGTAGGAATTTGGTCTCTCTAATACATTAATCAATATGGTAGATAGATCAGGTAGAAGATCAGCTGCTACTCTCGCTGACACAAATGGCTGAGAGTAAGAGAGAGCACAACATGATATAATATGATAAATTGTTGGCCATCCCCAACAAGTTGTTTAGACTTGAGCAGATTACTTGTTTCCTTACAATTTGTTTGGGAAATAAGTGATTGGAGAGGAAGGGAAGGGTTAATGGTATTTTAATTTTGTTGGGGAAGATTATTTTTAATGGAGAAGAGAGGATTAATAGCATCTTGTTCAGGAAAATATTTTCAATCTTCATTCTCCTTCAAGTCTCACCCCGGCAATGGAGGGGGAGCTAAATAACTTTATAATTTCTTTTTTATTTTAATTTATTATTCCAACTTTATTTTTTCTAAAAAATAAATTCTATCCTTTTTAACAAATAAATCCTTTCAACCTAATTTATCACTTA
>Ga0325402_1004206_pt1 | contig 13241 bp, 9 predicted proteins | sample PopdelMetagenome_22_FD_207212 | JGI IMG/M metagenome (GOLD analysis project Ga0325402, IMG submission 207212) | Populus deltoides microbial communities from Bellville, Georgia, United States - Xylem-PdKOR-R3 | ecosystem: Host-associated > Plants > Phyllosphere > Stem > Wood/Secondary xylem... | reverse complement strand
GGTGGGAATTGCTTTTGTGTTGGAAAAGGCACTTTAGGTGAGCCTGTGTGGTATCATTTGTTGTTTTTCAAATGTTTATGTGAAAGTGTATATTGATTGAAAATATATAAAAATAATATTTTTTTATGTTTTAAAAATTATTTTTTATATTATCATGGAAAAACAATTTGAAAACATTAAAAAATAATTTAATTTTAAAAAAGTAATTTAAAAAAAAAAACATTTTGAAAATGTAAAAATAAGCATGCCCTAAGTTCAGGTTCAGGTCAATTTTATTTTTATTTTTTTGGTTTTTTATTGTACTAGAAAATGTGATTTGTTACCATAATTTCCCCACTAATTGAAAATTATAATGCATTTATATCTTTTGTTTATTTTTTAGAACTAATTGATTATTGCCGTGGTGATTATAAAAAGGTTTTTTTATTTCTTTGGGATTATAAAATACTAATGTTTTATTCATTAGCTTATGAAATGCAACTAAAGGCTATTCGGGAGTGAATTTTAACTTGTTTTTTTGTTAAAATTTAAATTGTTTTTGCTTTAAACTAATTTTTTTTAATGTTTTTGGATCGTTTAGATGGGCTAATATTACTATCACACCCTAGGTACCGTTTAATACTATACTTGCTTTTAATTCTTTTAATATATTTATTTATTTAGAGCTGTAGAGAGGTGTTGATTCCAGGAGAGACACGTTATAGTATTTGTTAGCAATTTTGATGCAAGTGCTGACCAATGTGCAATTAAGCCTATAATAACGAATCATTATAGTTAATGCAAAGAGAGAAGGATTATGGTTGAAGAGTGCTAATTCAAGAAGAGAATTGATTACACATTTAATTTGTGGGGTTCTTAATTTAGGCTTAGGATAGTTTAGAGGGCACATTTTCTTTGTGGTCCTGTAATGAAATTACGACTTTTGGTCAGTTTTAATTTTTCTTTCCATTGGTATTTAAGGCAGATTTAAATTCTCAAGGACAAAGAAGGCCGTTCTAGTACCTAAACTTTGGTGCAATTACGTGAAGGTTGAAGCAAACTTAGGTTGGGTTGTGTGTGGTTAATATCCTGTGACAAAAAAGATAGAAATTTGTTTTGTTAAAAAAAAAATTATGGGATAGTTTTGAAATGATTTTATGTTCTTTCAAGATACATAAAATCATTATCCGTCTCTTCTTTCTTGAAACAATGTATTCAAACTCTGTTTTAAAGCCAGCATCTTTTTTGTTGTGAACGTTCCATCCAAAATCTGAGCATGGAAAATTTTAAAATCTGAATGTATTCAGAACTGGAATGCTTTGTTTTCATACAACATTGTTGTTGTAAATGAAGTTGTTCAAGGTGTTTGCGAATGCCAAGATCTCCATTTTAGAAATTGCAGAACAGCTCTTCCTTTTTTCTTTCGAGGGATCCGTTTTTTGACCTTTTGGTTCCGTGGGGAAAGCAGTCTTGTGTTTATATTTTCCTAAGGCCGTGTCTTGAGCCATGACAAGATTTTGTCGGCACGGTCACTTGCAGAGTGCAGTGCAGCTCTATCATGTTTGAATTAGGACAAAACCATAGACTCGGGAGTCAGGAGCTCACTGCGTTATGGTCTCTTTGACTAATGATATAATGTAAAATTCTTCGGTGTATCATGCTAGCTGCTCACGTGATCTTGTTTCTGAAAATATTTTTTCGCAGATTGATTGAAGGAATCTTTGGATTTTCTTTGGACATTTGCAAGTGTGGTGAAGAGAGGAGGAGAAAGAATTGCGTTGGGGGGAAGGGAATAAGACCCAGCCCAGTGTAAAAGTTTTTTTCAAAGTTGTTTGTAGAGAAAGTTGAGTCAATGTCTTGTTGTATATAATATAGTATAACACTTTTGCTTTTGTATATTTTAAGTACAAAAGTGAAGGGAGGGTGAGACTTTAGAGCATAAAGAGTGGAGCAAAGGTCAAATGCCTCTCTTTTTCCTATAGAAAAAAAATTCGAGATCTCCCATTGTTCCTTCCAGCTATACCTTCCCTTTATGGATTATAATTTTCAAACCAAGTATATTTTGAAAATGTAATCAAACACAATTTCAAACGAATGTAAGAACAAACTGTGTGTGGAAGTTATTGCATGCACACGGCCATGGCTGAGAAATGAGGCCCCTCTCATTCTGTTGTGCGTCTGGATGGCCAGATGTTATCAACTGTTCCTGAAACAAAAACCATGTTTAGCCTCTTGTTTTCTTGTGAATTAAAAGCATGTCACTTGTTCGAGTATTATATAGCTGAAAACCATCGACATGGTACGTAGGGGATGATAAGTCTGGAGTTACTTTTTCTTGTGTGACGAAAGAGTGACGGGCTAGAAAACAAAAATAAGGGAAGAAGATAGCGAACTAAAGGAACAGAAAATTGCAAGTCGAGCCCATGCTACTTGGAGGGCAATATCTTGGGTCAGATTTGTGCCATGGCACTACAGATTCAATGGTCTCAGAGCCCAGGCTTGATGATCTTGTTCTTGATGTTTACTAAATTGATGGGTTTTGGTTCCGTCCTCGGCTTTGATGTTATCTGAGGCACGTAAAACTGATGTTGTCTTGGCATCATCCTCCATGAAAACTGGGACTCCCTGGCACAAAGCTCCTCAGCTTTGATCCTGTAATGGCCATTCATTCCCACTCCGAGGCACGTAAAAATGATGTTATCTTGGCATCATCCTCCATGAAAACTGGGACTCCCTGGCACAAAGCTCCTTGTCATTGCATCATGAGCCCTTTTAGTTTCTTTTAATTAATATTCTAGATTTGGGCCAAGTTAGCGCAAGGTTTTAAAAGTTAAGAGGGCATCAAGCCATTATTTGTCACTCTGGACGAAGTTCCTCGCTAAATGCCGATGAATTTCCAGCTATGTTAATGAATTTCTTTCTGGTTATTGTACTCTTTTGGCATGTAAAAAAAACTAAAATGAAGGCAAAAACACCATGCACTAATCCCCGGTTAACTGTTCCATATAATAGTAAAATAATATTTTTATCCTTCCCAAAAAAACCAGTCACCTTTATTTTTACGGTATTTTTATTCTTTCACGTGATACATTCATCATTAAAGAAAAGAAATGTATTTTATTTTATTTTTTTTTAACAATGACGAAGAGACGAAGAGGAGCATAATTGTCTTCTCGGTTGTTCATGTAAAGTAAATTAGCAGCAATAACTTTTGATTAAAAAAAACTAAACAGTAGATTTAGGACCTTTTGTCTTCTTATTTAGTTTTTTTATACATATAATTACAGTAGGTTTAGGACCTTTTGTCTTTTTTATTAAAAAAAATTACGTGTTTTGGAAAAAATCGGAGTCCCGGCTTGTTAAATATCATGCTAAATGCTCTAATTAATTTGTTGTCTTGTTGACTGTATCTGTGTGATAATGTTGTCGTTTGGAGTTGATTGCCAATAAACATGGAAAATCTTAGAAATAAACAATCCTTTAAGCATAGTTTGCATTAATTAACAAAATAATCACATCAACCTGACAAGTTGTCTCATCTCACTCACCCAACAAGATACACTTATTCAACAACAAGACATAACTACTTTCTTGTTACCTCGTAACAAGTGAGAGCTCATGATCACCAACGTCAAAAATTCAACGAGATTTTGATGATACTGTCTGTCTTCCCGTTGCTTTTTTTAATATAATAATATTAAAAATAATATAATTTCAAACGAATAATATTTTAAAAAATAATTATTATTGAAAATATTAAACACTGCTATATAAAAAAAACAACAGAATTCTTCTAAACTCGTCATTTATTAAAGTTGGTGAAAAATTAAAACGTTTACTAAAGCAGCATTGATACTCTCCTACTACTTCTAGGATTCCCATTTCCCTGTGGTGAGGAGCCGATGAATTGTGTTCCTCGGCGATCTGTTTTGAGCAGTGTCAGTGACGGCAGCATAAGATTTTCCACGTGCGTCGCAGGGTGAGAAATGGATTCGGTTACCTACCAGTCACGTTAAACCACGGTCAAATGGGGTAAAAACACGACATTTTCGATGGTTGATTAAAATTTGATGTTAATTATTCGAAAGTATTTTTTTAAAAATATTTATTATTCTTCCTTACAAAAATAATTCTAAAAGTTCTACAACACTCTAAAGAAAAACAATTACTAGTGACACATACACATACACATACACATACACATGACATTAAACGTCGTATTTTTTTTTATTTACGCATGTTCATGTCGTTTGTGAATTCCTAGTGCACGTCAATTTGATATTTTCTCAACTAATTTGATGATTATCGTGCAAAATTAAAATCTTTATATATAAAAAAAAGTTTTGTGATATAGGGAACTTTGTAAATCTTGTATAAATGCCATTATAAAAAATATTTTTTAACTAGATAATATTTTTTATTTATTCTTCATACACCAACTGCATATTTATTTTCTAGTTGGATTTTACGGCTCATAATTTAATTTATTGAGCATTGAATTAACTAAAAATATATAATATTTTTAGTTTAGAAATATACAAAGATAATATGTTTTTTTAAAAAAAATTATTTTTATTATTAATACATCAAAACGATGAAAAATATAAAAAATATTAATTTTAAATAAAAAATTTAAGTTTTACCTATCCTTATTTGGGCCACACTTCTTAACTGAACTAAATTTCATTATACGTGACCATTTATGTTTTTTCTTATCTACTCATAGCAAAATTATCTAAACTTGTCTAGGAGGTGAACTCGAGGTAAGATTTGGGTTGAGAGTTAAAAATATCAACCTTAGTTAACTTATTTTTTTAAAAAAATAGATCAATATTATTTTGATATTTTTTTAAATAATAAATTTTTAACTAATCCCGAATTAACTTGTATTTTTAAGTTTTTGACAACGTCACCTCAAGCTAATTTTTTTTATTTACTTAAACTCTCATCAATTTTGGCTTTAGATAATTCAACCACTTAAATTTAGATTTTATAATACTGTTTATTACTCTGATTTATAATTTTATTTGCTCTCATATTTATCATTAACTTTGTCTTAAAAATAAATTCATATAAAGTAATCATGTTATAAACATTTGTATATTTTGTTTCAGTAAATAAGAGTGTGTTTGTTTTTATCCTCAATTTTTTTAAATTATTATTTTATATAATTTTAATGTAGTAATGTAAAAAAAGAAAAATATTAATTCTATTTTTTTTAAGTAAAAAATAGTTAGAAGTAAATGCTATAAAAGAAAAGTGAAGGGCTGACATGACCAACCAAAGCAGAGGGCCCACAATCCGTACTCTCCCATCTTGCTGTATCCCACAAAGAGCAGCAAATGGGACTGAGGGAAGGAGTAGAGCTACTCTTCTCGTGTACTGTAGTGTAGTGTAGGGTAGGTTTTTGCCTTTTTTGTTTTTGGCAAGGTTTTTATTAAGGGTGCCTTACCTGCTTGACTATTCCTTCACCTTTCTCTCTGTTTCCGCCTGTGTTGGTGAAGATATTTTTAACAGCTAGTACAAAAGGTGATCCCAAGTTTCAAACTTTGTGGCGTTTTTGTTCTTTATTTCATTTTCTTATGAAAATTTGATTTTGTTTCTGGGTTTTTATTTTCCCTTTTGATTCTTTTTGTGTTAGCTTGTTTTTTTTTTAATCTTTTCTGTGTTTTGATTTAGTGAAGTTTGAATCTTTTTACTCCACTGTTGTATTGTTTTTTTTTTCAAGAAACTTTTAATTCCAGTAGACTGATTATTTATGGTTATGGGTTTTTCCTAGCCTTGTGTTTGGTTCCGACTGTGAGTGAAATAGAGAAAATGCAATGATGGGTCTTATGTTTCTTATCGTTTTGGATGATATGTTGAAAGGAAAATTCTTTACTATCTATAAGGATTTTGATTCTTTGAGGGTGATACGAGACGAAAAAAGAAAAGAAGAGGAAACAAACATTTTTAGTCAAATCCTGTATTCAATGGTGAAGGTAATGAAATCATTTAATGGCATTTACTGTTGATTTCTCATTTAAGGGAATCTGTGTTGTGAGTTATAAGTCTCCTTTTGTAGTAAGCCATTGATACTCACCATTTATTTATTTCTGTTATTATTAAGGCATTGGGCTGGCGTTTGGCAATACAAGTTTGGTGGTTGTTTTGAACAATGAATGGGTAGAAAACGAAGAATTTAGCTTTTTTGTTCCCGTGGGAATTTTATTTGAAATTTGTATTGCAAAGCACTTTGCTTTTTGGCCGATCTTGGATCCTGCATGTCTCTTCTTTCTCTGTTTTTTAAAGATTCCTTTTAGAAGTTCTATAAATCCTTTTCTTATTGTAAAGTTTTCTACCAATACGGTAGGTTAGGATGCTGTAAGAGACATGACACTAAAGTTGCTGAATGGAGGAACATGTTGTGTTGTTTTCTTTCCATAAGAGGCACCTACAGCAGCCTAAGAATGGGATATCTGTGAAAATTGAAGCTTGAACAAACCCTGTTAGTGTTTTTCACCATGTCAAGGCAATCTCTCCTTCCTCCTCGCTGCCCATTTCAGAAGCCCCTGGTTTCTCGACCAGTTCATGACTCCTACCCACAACACCATAGATCTCCCTCCCAAGGTTCAATTTTTGGGGAGAAGCCGGCATGGCTTGATGATTTGTTAAGTGATGAAGATGCAGATTCCAGGGGGACTTGTCTTCGCCGGTCAGCCAGTGATTCAGTCACCCTCTTGGAAGGTATTGTGGATTCGTTTTCGGGTTTGAGTCCTTATAACAATGAAGCTGCCTCAGGTGGGGGTGAAACTTGTAGTGGGCTGGAGTCAGCTTCTATGTATGGTCCTAATTCTCCTAGGCGAAGAGGGAATGTGACCTTTTCTGAGAATGCCATAGCTTCAGCACTATCGGAGTATGCGTTTCAGAATCCTCTGCAGTATGTAGACGGCAGCTTGTGCATTTGGGGGAATACTCCCTTGGATTCAATGGGGAATGCATGTGGTTCGGCTGGGGAGCTCAATGGCGAGACGAGCACTGTGAAACGGTTAGAATCTGAAACTCTCTTGTTTGATTGCTTGCTAATTTTGTATTCAAGATAACTGTAGTAACTCTTCGTATCACATCAATTTCTAAGCAATCTCAGAGGCTATAATTATATTTTTTTTGTTCTGTTTCTCATATTTTTTAGTTTTGGCTGTTTCTCAGCTTTTTTACGCATTATTTCTTGTAAACTTATTATGGTTATCTGCAGGACCCTGATATGTTGGTGATGATTGTCAGTTTTATGTTAATGTCCATCTTACTTTAACATTTATTTTAATCAATCTGGAATCTGAATCAATCTTCACCTATACTTGAAAGGACTGGGCCAAGCTTTAGTAACCACGTATCAACTTTGCTAGCTCAAGTATTTTGTAGTACTGTTACCTTGCAGATTGTGATGCATCATCCGCTTTATATCCTGGACCTTTTTCCCTCTTCACAATCAGAGGTTGAAAAGGTTCTCTGAAGCTTGTCTTGATCATGTTTGTGAACAGTTGTCTTGTGGGTGTAAGAGGTTCTGTCTAGTGTATTGATCCAGAGTAATATTTAAACTTCTTTTAAGAGATGCGCCATAAACCACTATGGTCTTCCAAGATGAGCTCCTTTGGTTAGAGCTGTCCCTCACTAATATTCCTTCCTTACAAATGTATGTACCTAGACAAACTTTGGCTGAAGCACAACTATTAGATTTCCCACCTGAGGGTTGTCTTGCTGTCGCTGAGAAACGAGCTCCTTTTTACTACATGCTTGCAGAGGGAACATTATGACTCTAGCCTGTAGGTGCTGGCTGGCACTGAAAATTGAAGCAAACACCTAGGTTTTAATGAGAAGGATATAATGGAAAGCCTACTATTGTACATACAGCTTGGTGATATTTGCAATTATGTCGTACTTAGGATGAAAATTGGGAAATCCTCACTTCTAATCAAATTGTTCAATTTGAAACTTCATATTTTCTGATGCATCTTTTCTCATCATTGTTTAGCAACATACGGAGACAATCTAACTGGTTTTGATGGCTTTCTTTATAGGCAATCTGGGCAGCGCTCAAGAGTTCGCAAACTCCAGTATATTGCTGAACTCGAAAGAACTGTTAATGTTCTGCAGGTAAATTCCTTTGAGAGATGAGATTTTGTCCCTCTTTAATCTCTGTTCTCTTTTCAGGGATAGCAAACAGCGATGTTATCCTCTATGCAGTGCATCACTTGGGTCAATGAGATGTTTAAAGTGTCAAATAATTTATACAATTGGGTATCCATATACTCAGCATGACCCCCATTTGTTAATTCAAAGTGCTTCACTGTTTTAAGAATATAAAATAGATTGTCTATGATTAAAATGCTTACACAATCTGATTTCTTTCATTCTTCCCCTTTTTTTAAGTTCTGAGAATCAAGAAAATGTAATTCTTGGATCTGTTCTCATCTTTGGTACTCAATTGGCAATGCATACGAGTCTTCAATTATATCCTATAGATATACTATCAGCAAAATATTTTCAATTTTATAGTTTTCATTTTGTTAAGACTTGTTCAGCAAATCAAAAAACTTCGTGGCTGTATAACACTTTGCAGACTTTGGAGTCAGAGTTGGCGTTCAAGGTTGCTTCAATGCTTCAGAAACGTGCTGCCTTGTCCCTGGAAAACAACACATTAAAGCAGCAGGTGGCCAGACTGCGGCAGGAAAAATTAATCGTGGATGGTGAGTTTTTTACCTCTCTGATACATTTATTCATCGCAAATACAATCTTGTGAGGATTTTAAAGTTCTTTCAAAATGAAAAACGTACTTAAGTTTTCCTGGCACTTAACTTTATGCTTCCATCCATTTCGCTGCAGCTCAACATAAGACTTTGAAGAAGGAAGCTGAGAGATTGAAAAACAAGTTAGGTAGTTCCACAAATAATAAGTTCAGAACATATTCCAGATCAAGTCTCTCTCCAGAGGCAGCTAGATCAGAAGTTACATGGCAGATGGCGAGGCTTAATCTTAACTAATAGAAGAAGACCTTATCCATGCTTTGGACAATACATCCCTGTTTTCTACTCACCAGTCTGCCATTTTGTGAAAAAAGAAAGCAGCCTTTCCTTATCATGACATATATTGGTAGGGTTACCTGCACCTCCAGGGCTCAACTCAAGTGTTTATATATCTTGCCAGCACTTGAACTGCCAATGAACTGACTTGTATAAAGGGAGTGCATCATCGTTTCTCCATAATTATCTTTGCATCCATATGATTGCTTGATCATTAAAGTAAAATTCCTATTTTTCTAGAAGCTCATTTTCGGTTATCAGCTAAACCTAAAATCTTGCCTCGTCTCTTCTAAAAAAAATACATCTACACAGGCATCGGGTTGGATGGGTGCTGCTACCAATCATTAGAATGCTCAGCTTTTGGAAAGCAATGGATTTAAAGCATTTAGATGTGTCATATGTTATGCTTTTTCACCGCCTCGTTGATGCTGGCTGATGCAGCAGAGGCTCATTTCTTCTGGACACTGTTATTAAATCCATCTTGGCTTGACAGATTGATCCTTTCCAAACTTGTGAGGGATATAGTGTTGTAGACACTGGACTAGATGACCACGAAAGAAAAACCTGGAGCCAGAAGTTCGTGACTTGGTATACTTACTCCGATTACGGTGTATGCATTTAGATTGATCATTGCTTTCTATTGCCTAGCAAAACCAAGGATAGATTTTTAGAATCAGGAAACTACAAAAGCAGCCATTGCTGGGGATTGGTAAAAGCAATTCTTGAATTTTCTCAAGTCAAACATGTATATCTGCTATCCATATTAGAATGCCCAAATGAACCCAGAGGAAGGAAAGTTTAACTTCATTTACACATCTATCCGTGTAGAATCCAGTTGCCAAACTGTTGAGGGGCATCCTTTTTCACAAAATGTATTCACAGTACTTGTTCAAAGAAAAAATAAATCATTGCATGGAATAAAGCCTAGCCCCTCCAAACACCAATTAAATCATGTAAATCAGCAACAAGTTTACGGGGTTTGGCATCCAGCTCTTCAAATTACTTTCACAAGGATCACGTAAAAAAACTGCCTAGCCACGAAGAGAAGCCCGAGGGACAGCAGGTAAGCCCAGTTCATCCTCAGCCTGTCAAGAATAGAAGTTTAAAGAAGATGCATTAGGCCGGGAACATTAGGCAAGACATTGCAAATACAGGTACAGCATATCTAACTTTGTATTTCAGAAGCTCAAATGATCCAAGTGTAAGGTAGTAGGAAACAAGCTGGCTGTTCGCTTAAGCTGGTACACGGGTGTATAAAGTGTATTATTTTCCATTTTTTATAGGTTAATTAGTATTTTGTTCCATTAATTAGAGAAATGCTTCTTCCCAGTCAACAGCAAATAACAATAAATGATAAGAGTATAAGCAGCAATGTTACTTAATTACCCTCTCATAACACTAACTAAAGCGATTCTACAAAAAAAGAATATTTCACTGTACTATTAATACCTGGGCATTGTATCTGCTAGCTGGTGCTCCTTGTCCTGTGGGCGCTGAAGGCAAGTTCAGTTCTGCATCAAGATCAGATTCCTTATCAGGTTGCAGATAAGAAGGCACCCCATCAGATTCAGTTTCCATTCCCATGTCTGCTTCCAGAGCATCAAGTTCTGCATTCAAAATGAATAGAACTATTATAAAGTATAAATAACAGATGGGTTTTGTGTTTTTGCGAAACCAGTGCATGAATGCCTGTTTCAAATTACAGCAGGGAAATATTTTCGACAAAGAGTGCTACTACAGAAGATGCTATGCGTTATTAAAGAACTTGTTTCTCAAACATCGGGGTGCAAAGTCAATCAAAATTTCTTTTTGTCCAAAAATAAACCAATATTGAACCTTAGAATGATCTTAATCTTACCACCCATGAGTTCTTCCTCATCAATATCATCTGGCACATTATAGCTTCTGCCCAAGGTCTCTTGAATTTCATTGCTCACATCCATCAAGTCCATCATCTCATCTTGCAAGTTCTACATAGACAAAAAATAAGAAAAAGGGTTAAATGCTTGTCATCATTATTCCTTGGAGACCTCAATAGAAAAGCCAAAAAGATAGGACAGGAGAGGAGGAGGGGCTTGGAATCAAAAGAGATTACGTACATCAATATCTTGAATCTTCACAGTTTTCATCATTCCTTTCAATTCCTTGTTGGCGGATTTCAAAGCTGACATCTGAGAAGAACACCAAAAAACTAATATGTGAAAGAAGTTAAGTCAATTTTTTTGAAACTGGTTCCCTTAATGTGCCCCATGGTTATATATTTCATCTTTAGACTAAATGGCTATGCATGCTGAATGAGCAAAACAAAACATACTAAACGATGTTTTGAAGCAGTCCCTCCTAAAAGCAGACGTTTCATCCCCTACTGCTCATGAGGATTACAGATATCGCTCAACCAGCTTGACCTATGCCCCATTGGGTGCTTCCAAGACAAACAAATATATCAAGGTGAGCATCCCATCCCCAATGCAACCATAAATTGATCTGGTACAACACGAATCTTCACAGATGACATGTGAATAAGTACTAAACAGAAATGCCTTATCTATTGCATATTTGCATGTACAAAAAATACTTAAACCTTAAATGCTGTCTACTACTTTTTGCAATTCAGTCGAACTATCAGATGCTTTGAGGCCCATTTTTAAAACAAACATTTTTAAAACTATACTGATGCTGTGGAACATACAGTTTGTTGAGCATCTTTAATTCCTTCAGAAGCAAAAGCAACTTGATCAAGGTTGTACGTCTGGTTATAGAGCATGTCACGCTGTCCTTCATACCTGTCCAGGCAATTGACAATATATCAAGCTGCATGGCGTCACCCTAACATTAAAAGCATGTTTGGGTACGCGGTGACCGTGTTCCCTCGAATTTTGAATTTTTTTCTATTAAAAATTATTTTTTTATGTATTTAGATCGTTTTGATGTGCCGATTTCAAAAATATTTTTTTAAAAATAAAAAATATTATTTTAATATATTTATAAATAAAAAACAATTTAAATACCAACCGCTACCACAATCTCAAAAAAAACCCTAAACTAACCCAATGCAAATCATTTCATCATGCACAGCAAAAATGGCAACAACCCAATATCAATATCCAAACAGGCAGCTAGATCTACCAGTTTGGTGCTTCAAATGCAAAATTGAAGCTCAAGTTCTAAAAAACAATCCAAAACCTTCAGGGTTTGTTTCAGCATTGTGATCACAACCCAATAAACATGATCAAATCTAGAGTAAGAAACAAACCAAACCCAGTTATTTCAATTAAAAAAATTCAAAACCCACAAACCCTTTTACTGCCAGAATCACATTAAAAAACAAAAGGAGAGAACTTTCACTTCTTACATTCTCTTTTGTTTAAGAATCCTCATAGCTCTAGCTTTCACAGCCTCTTGAGCAGGTCCAGGTCTTGTCTTTTTAATCTGTTCTTTGTATCTAGCAAGTTCTGCATCTAGCTTCTTGATCTTCTCATCTACTGTATCACCTCTTTTATTTATCTAATGTTTTTATCATCAAATTAAAAACCCGTATCAGAAATCTAACAACAAACCAGTATTATAAATTCAAGTTCAAAACTTTCTTGCTTACTCGAACAAAGAATTCAAGAAAAAGAAAGAAAGAAAGATATATTACCTTCTCTGATGCATCTTGGATTGAAGGTGGTGGTTCTTTATCTTTTTTAGCACCAAAAACTCTCCTCATCTTTACAAGAAACAACAAAAAAAAAATTGCTGATCAAGTTCTTGAAAGAGAACAAAGGCAAGAATTGGAAGAGACGGAGTTTTTCTTGTTTTTTAAGAAATAAAGATTTTGTCACCTTTGTTCTATTTTACTTTTTCTCGGTTAAAAGGAAGCTTCTTTGAGTTTGCAGAAGGGATGTGTTACATGGATTTGGGTTCTGTTTGGTTTTTGATGTGGCATTATTTGATTGGTTGAGTTGGTTAATTGTCCAATGGTGATGTGCCATGTCATGCTGACTAGGCAGTTTTATTTTTATTAATCTTCCTTGGACTAAATGGTACAAATACAATTATTTTAAAAAAAAGTCTTTTTTTTTCAAGAAATTGTATCAGTACAAGTTAATTAAACTATTTTAATAATGTTCAATGAAAAAAATAATAATATAAAAGAGTAGTATATTTTATAACTGTAAAATTCGAATGAGGGTAAATGTCATATGCCGTTGAATAAAAAAT
>Ga0325402_1004205_pt1 | contig 13242 bp, 5 predicted proteins | sample PopdelMetagenome_22_FD_207212 | JGI IMG/M metagenome (GOLD analysis project Ga0325402, IMG submission 207212) | Populus deltoides microbial communities from Bellville, Georgia, United States - Xylem-PdKOR-R3 | ecosystem: Host-associated > Plants > Phyllosphere > Stem > Wood/Secondary xylem... | reverse complement strand
AGCAAAGTATTGATGCAAAAAGTCAAAGAGTCAAATAGTGTGCAAGGGGACAAAGGGCCTTTTTAGCCTTGGGTTTTGGTGACAAGCACGGCATCTTCCAATTTATTTTATTGTTGGGAAGTTTCCTATTTTGATTTCTTCTTGTGAAGTTGTGGTATTAGTCTTTCTCTTTTCCTTTTTATAAATAATAATAATAAAAAAAAAAAAACAATAGTGGATCTATGGGACACAGGCCCAATTACAGCCCGGTAAAAAGTTTGGGATGAAACATTAAAGCCCAATAACATAGCATCCATGTAAAAGGCAAGCACCAGACATTTTTATATTTTCTTATTTATTATTTTAATATGTCAACTAAAAAGTTAAAGAAAAAAATATGAAAAAATACTGTTTTAATAAATTTTTAATTAAAAAATATTATGTATTTCATTACCAAAGCACGCACTAAAAAATTAAAGTTCACATGTTAACTTACCTCCCCACTATCTATATTATTCTGTTATATTCTTTATAATTATATATACATTAATAAAATAATTGAATAAATATGAAAAATATAATAAAAATAAAAATCTACTCGAATTCTGAATTCAAGAGAAACATGAATAGACAAAAACTTAACCTTACTTGAGACATTCTCATCCCGGAATTAAAGGGCGTGGGCATGGATCCGCATGGCCCATGGGAAGCTTTCCATGAAATATGATAATTAGGTCAGAGATTTTTTATTATTATTTTTTATTTTAATAAATGGTAGGCTATAATGTTTCCTTTGTAATACGGCAAAACATAATTAATTAGGAGTAGATGATCGTGCATAAATATGATAAGGCCAGGCATTATCTTAGATGTATGGAATGATTTTTCAACATTTAGAAGTTTAATATCATCTTGTTTTTATTCTTGCTTTTTAAATTATTTTTCATTTGAAATACATTAAATTTATGGTTTTTTTAAGTTTTATTTTGATGGTTTTGATGTATTAATGTTAAAAATAAAAAATATTAATTCAATATATTTTTAATTGAAAAGCATCATATACTATAATATTAAACAATTGAAAGCGGTCTAGCTGGGATTTCCACCCAAAGATCACTCAATTGTTTTGGAGAAAAAAACAAGGAAGGATTTAGAAATGGAATATTTACTTTCATTGATGAAAAAAACTATAGAACTTGTCATGGATATATTTATTAGATAGCATTTAATTATTATCTTGAGATAAAAATAAATAAAAATAGAAAAAACATATTTTTATGAATTTTTATTTTGAAATGGCAAAAATTACTCTAAAACTATTATAAAACATATTTATTTTATGTCTAATTTTTTTTTTTTATGGTAGAATACTAATCAAATACAATAACTTTTTCTCCTTATTGTTCTGGATTTAAAAACAAAATCCAGTTTATTTCTCATACTTTGAACATATCCAATCCTCGAGTTTCAAAGAAAGTTTTTGAGATTTCTGAAAGGATTTTCTATGATCTATATCATGAGCAAGTCGTTATCAAATTATCGAAGGATTCATATAGTCTTCGAGAAAAAATGTGATCCCCCAAATTAACTATCAGTGAAGTGAAGGACAGAGAGAAAACAAAAGGAATTTTTATCCTAACATACGAAGCGTTTGGGAACGCGATTCAACCAGTGTTTCCAAAAAATTTAAATTTTTTTTGGTTAAAATTTAATACAGTTTATACATTTTGGATCGTTTTGATGTGCTGATGTTAAAAATAATTTTTAAAAAATAAAAAAATATCATTGACATGCATTTTAGCACGAAAAATTATTTAAAAAACACTTATAACCACACTCGTAAAAAGCAATTCATGACAAGATAAAGACATAATAGTCGAAATTTAGGGCACGTATTTTGTTTCATCCCTCCTCTTTTAACTCTCAAACACCCTCTTAGAGGTAAATCTCATGCAAAATAATTGCTAATAAACTATAGTTAGTTGTGCTAAATTCTAATTAGGGCACTGAAACAAGAATGATCACAAGAGCATCAAAGATCAAACAACCACGCCATACGATAATGTTTATTAATGCGACAGACAATATATCAATTAATTCTTTATATTAATGCGTGTCAATGAACATTTCATTATTTTCGGGAATAATATTTTTTTCTCAATCCAAGATAGTCGAAACTCCTCGTGCCCAGCACGTGTTTATTTTTATTTTATTTTATTTTTTTATCTATAAGAGAATTTATTTTTTCAATATGAATTATTAATTTATTTGTTAAATAATAAATGTCATCCAGAGGATTTCCTCTTGCCCTGAGCACCAAGTGTATTTTCTATGATATATTTCATCAAAAATATGTCTCATATTTCATCAAAATTATGTCTCGTGGTGATAGTATATTGACTTAACGATTAAACTTGAAATTCAATAACTGATTCTTATGTTTTAAAAATGTTTTTAAAAAATTTAAATTTTTTTTATTTTTTATTTTAAATTAATTTTTTTAATGTTTGTAGATCATTTTAATGCGCTGATGTTAAAAATAATTTTTAAAAAATAAAAAAATATTACTTTAATATATTTTTGAATGAAAAGCAACTGGAACTACACTTCTAAACATACTTAGATTCAGTTTTTTAAAAAAATTAACTTGGAATTAATTTATTTTAACACGATGAACTTGATAAGTTAACTCAAAACTAATGATATTATTTTTTAAAGGAATAGGAGGACGAAGAAGGGGGTGGGATAAAGGAGGAAGAAAGAAAAAGAAAGTTCTTTGTGTCACTCGCCACCTTGCAATTTGCCTTCTTCAATAATTTGATACTTTCCTTTTTTTATATATTTTATATTTGTTATTTAATATCTTATTTTCAAAAGGGACCCACACGTAAGCGCGTTAACTTTTATTCCACGCCAGGAACCCCACCACAATTGAAAAAGTCAAGATTCCTTTCCAAAAAATTGAATCGCACCTGATCCTTCCACGTCATCAAGAGGACTTGAGTGCTAGTTTTCACCAGTCATGGACGACCCAGATGCTCCCATTAAGCTTCTTTGGGAACTCTCTGAATCTTACCCTGTCATCCGCATATAGTAGTTGCCCCTTTTAGCATTCTCACCGTACAACACCGTTACTGTTTGTTTTTGTATTGCTTTTAAACAATTTAATTTTTTTCTTTAATTTAATTTTTTTCTTTAGTATTATTACAATATATTTTAAAAAAAAAAAACACCGACCGTTATCACAATATCAAATCTCCATAACTTTCCTTCCCTCCCTAGGCTGGTAAAATTTCCTCAAGTTGTCTCTTCTCTTCCTTCCTACCATTCCAAAGCTTTGGAAGCAGGTCTAGGGATGGCAATGGAAAAAACTCAACCCAGGCGGTTATCTTCCCTGGTAATTTTCTTAGCTAACAAACACCATTTCTCTAGAAAATCTTCTGATAGACATCTTGCAACATTTTGGCTCAAGATACCCGATTAAACTAGGAGCAATGCTATACATGCAAACAAACAAATCTTGCAAAATTTCCATATTGCTACTTGTTATTTTTAACCAATCGTTCGATATTTTCGGGACCAGCACTTTCTATCATTTATTACATGACATATGAGTTTGTACGAGAATTTAGCGTGTAATTTTGTTTGTGTGCGAAGTGTTTTTTGATCTAAAATGTTGTAAAAAATGAATGCTTTTAGCATAGTCACATCCTAACTGCAACATTTTCCAAACAAGGACAGCAAGCAAAGCATCCACCAGCAAATTACAGAAAATGCAATCAGGTTAAGTTCAAAATATTGTGGTGGAGATATTAACACTCCACTTATGAAGAAGGGTGGTTGGAGAGTTAGCTGATCCTACTCTGCACTCATATTTGACCCTTCTTCGCATTCTGAATAAACAAAACAAGTTGTGCTTGTGTCCTTTTGTAGCATCTTCTCTCAGGTTTATCCCTTCATTTTGCCCATTTTCCAATGGACACCAACTATTCTGATCTAGGCACGCTGTTCCCAAACTTTTAACTCTCTCCACAAAGGAGAGTGCTATTAACAATTGATAGAGTGCTAAGAACTCTAACCAAGATAATGAAATCATGATTCATCCAGCTAACATGTCTACACCTCATGTGCATTATCTGCACAAGGGGTCCAACCTGCACACATGTAGCATATACCACCCGATCCATGTGTGTCAGTCCCGACCTAGATTGGCACTTCACATGTTACAAAGCAAGTTGACATTTCCAAAGAAATTTAATAAGGTGGGATTGATAGTTGCAAGGGATTGCAAAAATGATATTTTAAGTCCAATCTTCAACTTACTCTATCTTTGATTGAGATGGAAACACTTCATGCAAGAAACCCGCATCTAATGGTTGTTTGGGAAATCTGTCTATACCACCTAAAACAGTATCTTTCCTCTTTCTCCATTATCTTTCATGGTAAAATAACATGATGCATTGCTTTGGTCAACCTCTTGATAAAAATTACTAAAACGAGGAACTGGAATCCATGACAAATTTTACCATGGGTAAACACTCTCTCCCAAATGAGACCATTCGAACGTCTGATGGGGTACATGACTGGATATGACCGAAAATCATGACTTCTTCTGTTGGCTTGCCGCCAGTCATCAAGCATGTTTTAGTCCCTTGAGGCTGTTTGAAGGGGAAACACCGAATGGTCGCCCCTGTTTCTTGTTTTACTCTTTGTTCATCCGCATCACTACAGTCAACAAACACAGCATAGTATTAGACATGTTATAAGTCCCTCCTACTTTGATCTCAATACTGTAATTGTTTATCCACTACTAACATGAAGAAGAACAAAATAAACTACCTAGCTGACCAAGGACCCCTTACCCATTTGCCCAGGGATATTATCGCTTTGAGTTCATCATATGAGCCCACATCCACAATGTTACTGCAAGAAAACTTCAGAATAATATTAGATGTTTCTGACGAATACAGGAATCTGATGGACTTCATTACAGTGGCTGTGATTATTGGAATTGGTACACAACTACACAAGTAAAAAAAGCCTAATTGCAATCATGTGAAGCAGACTCTCAAAGCTTCTAGAACAATAATGCCATGCACAATGATAAAGTACCTATATATCTAGATCTAGAGATTTGATCAAAGTGCCTATATATCTAGATCTAGAGATTTGATCAAAGTGCCTGAGGCTATTAAGACGAAGCATAACTCCCAGTTTCATTGCTTTGGCAGTTTCCATCATATGACAAAGTTAATGTTATATGAAATAGAAAACCAATGGTCTTAGGAAAATAATTCTTACATCCTTGCTAGTAAAAAAGCAATTTATTGCTTCCTGTGAATCATGCTGGCAATCCTTTTCATTTTGGTAGGATGGTCTTACTATGATGATTATGCCTCATGTGTTTGAAAAAGTCAACTTATTATTTGCATTATTAGACCACAACCTGTTTTTCTCCTAAAAAAGCCTACATATTCTATTACTGCCTTGACATCAAAGCAAAGTCCACAAAGAAAAGGATGTGAGCAGCAGTTGTATAGACATAAATATTAGCATTTTTATCGTGGCAGGGTGCAGAAATCACTGTTTATAAACAAATTTGTCATCAAGAGATTATGCTATAATTCTAAAAAATAATAATAGAAGACCTCAATGAAAAGTAGAGCTCGCATATCCAATAATTGATGCACATAACTAAGCTTCCACTACACATAATGTTTGAGCAAGAGAATGCACCTATCTAGAAATGATGTTCCCTACCCAGAAGAGATGACTGGATCTCATCCAACTTGTCCTTGACGTAAGCTTCTAACTTGAAGGCTCCATGGATATTCCAACACTTTTCCTTGCTTTCCAGGAACATCTCTCCTGATTTGACCATGACCACACTTCCACTTGAAACATCCTGGTACCAATTTCAATCATCAGAGGTGCCCCCTCTTGAAACCAAAGTATTATTTAATATTTGCTTGAAAAAATAAGGGTTGTTCCACACGTTTCAAAGGCTTTCTTTTATGAAAAAAAAACTGAAACCATTTTTTTAAAAAACGTTTCAAAGGCTTTTTTTTATGAACAAGGATAAGAGTCTGTGGTAGAAGTTGTTTTTCAAAGTACTTTTCGCTTTGAAATGAATCAAAATAATGTTTTTTCATTTTTGACAGCACATCAAGACGATCCAAAATCACCAAAAAAAATAAATTTGAAACAAAAAAATATTCAAAAGCACGGTTGGGACTAATTGAAACTATTTTTTTAAATAAAATAAAAGTGAGGACCAGGTGTGGCAAGTCCAACACATTGCATAAGTCACACAATGACATAAACACCCAAAATTGACATCAGGCACAAGAAGAAATGTACAATTCAGATTCTTTTTGACAGATTACCATAAGCTTTAATGACCGAGACACATCTGGGCACCTTTCATGAAAGTCATAATTAATTAGAGGGCTAAATCATTAATTAATTATTAATCTTTTTTTTTGTTCATGTACTTAAAATAAGAATAAGAACAGACCTTCATCTCCCAGAAATTGAACTTCCATCCCGGGGTTCTTTGATCCATGTCATCAAGTTTAACTTTTATACTAGCAGATTGCAAGTTTTCTTTTACAGAAGATCTGTATCGAGAACTCCAGTTTTTCCATCCTCCTTTCTCCAGATTGGCACAACCACCACATGAAAGAATGCAACACAGATAGGAAGAACAAATTGAAATGGTAGTATAGCTCATAAAACGAGTTGTTTGTTATCTACTAAACGTTAAAATGGCAACTCGAAAACCTAAACTTTACTTTCATACAGGCCCCTATCAGAAGACTGAAACCAAATGCTTATGCATAGACTGTCCTGATGAGATATTTTTCTCCAATAGACATAAGATTGCTTGTCCAAGTACCTGAACAAAGCAAGCACACCCCTGGGATGTGCTGCTATATTACAACCACAAAAGAGAGCAACAACAAGCTTCCTTAACATAATGAAACATCTCTATTCTTAGATCAAGTACATAAAATTGAAAGATTCCCGACAAGTACCAAAGTACCTTTGATCTAAATGCATGTAAAACAACAATGATAATAACAAACACATATATGCTAACTTAAGAAATCACTAATAGAGATACACAAGTTCCTTTATTGATGCAAGTTTTGGTTTAGCATTAGACCAGAATCATCACCATAGTTCATAATTATACCACCAACAAAGCAGGTGCTGATAGCCCATGATGTCTGCCACACATGTTGCCTCTCTCCAATTTCATACATAAACTGTACAGGCACATAATTTCTGTTAAGATCATGGACTTCTCAAATTATAAGTAAAATTCAATAGTGAGGGGAAGGAAAGGATCGATTACTTTATTTGGTAGGTTAAAAGGAAAACATGAAAAAATATCAAGGAGAAAAAGGTCATTGGCAAAATGCTGGACCAATGAGATGATCATTGTTGTGCTACCACTGAGTTAAGCTTAGACACTTGCCATAGAAGCTGATAAAGTTAAAACTCGGACATGGCCAACTGAGCTACTTCATATCAAAGAATGCAATGGGAGATATTTTGTAATTGCGTGCCAGAATAAGAATGGGTGCACGCAAAGGTCTTGGTGCCTTTAAGTAGTGTCTTGATAATGAGCAAGAACACAAGTGTCTTTGAGGGGCTGTATACAAACACTTGTACTCATGTTTAGCTAGCATGTGTTCACCTATGTGCCCAAATAAGCAAGACTCATAATACCTATATAAGTAGGCATTCTCTTATGTGCCAAACAAGCTTTGTTGAAATAAAACTCCACGTTATCATACAATCTCCTTTTTATCTTCCTCTTCTTTGTTTGCTTTATGCACATCACCGCTGTGCAGCCCAGTTGAATTGCTATAAACAAAACAAGGAGGCTGTTATGCACAAGGGTCTATTCTTGTGATACATGTAATTTGTATAGGGACATGAAAGGTGGTGGTATCTATAAGGTTAACAAAGAGGAAAGCATTGGATAAAACTATAACGTATGTGTACTTGGGGATTTTTATTCAAAAGAGCTTGCTTGTTCCAAACACGATGCCTCCTTCTAAAGGTGTTAGTAAGCTTGGTTATTTGGACATGTAGATGGATAGGTCTTACCTAACATTAGCCAAGCTTTAGTGCATGACACCTCAAAGACACTTGTCTTCTTACATATTATCTGGACAAGACTCCTAGACAATTGCATGCACCTATACACATGCTTGGATAATACACCTACACACTTGCATGCATTTCTGCTTCTGCACACTACATTGTTATATGCTGCACATGTATTACATAGATTCCTTTTCTCCTTCATCATAAACGAGTGGCTACCAAACATAGGCATATGGTATTGGACAAAAACACTTTAAAACACCATGCCTAGGATAAGACTACAAAGCGCCGGACCCAATAAGGTGACCGGGAATTCAGGATAGTGCTGGCACCAAATTAAGCTATTTGTAGGCTCTTATACAGTCTAAAGCTCAGGCGTTGCCATCTGAACTACTTCATGTAGGGCATGGTATTTAAGGCGCGTGGTTTTACGAAGAGAAAAAAAAACGAACCACATGGTAGGTTAAGCATTATAAATGTTACATAGACGGAAAACAAAAGGAATAGTAAAGGTAAGTTCATTCAGACTAATTGTTTATAGATGCCAAAATGCACACTGGCCATTTTGTTGTTTCTAAACCAAATGGAAGGGAATTTCCCAGGTAAATTAACCAGGATTTAACTCAAATCTTGAGTTGCAACATTTGTTTTTTCCCTATTCCATAATTATCCACAGGAATTAGCTGATAATTCACTAAAAAGGATTTAATTAATAAAATATATTTTCAAAATTATGCTGTTAGCTTTTCTTTGCATTCAAATGATATCATGCGAGAAATAGAGCAACAAAACACTCAGCTAGCAGCAACTCATAAAGTGTCTGAAATAATCTTATCTAGTAACTACTGACTAAAATACCTGCGTTCCAAAAGCCCGAGAAAATTTTTGCCCAAGGCTGTGGCTAGTTCCAGCCTGTGATGCTTTCTGATCACCCATCATAGCCTCTATTGTATATGTCCTATCAGCACCAGCAAGAGTTCCCACTTTTTATTTTCTACCTGTAATAACAGGTATTGCAGTTTGCTCATAAGCGAATTTTGTATGGACATCGATCATTTGTAATGCCTGCGATTCAGCAGCGTAAATCCATTTAATACAAATGCTAGTACGCTATCAGATATCAAGCATACTACAGCTCAATAAGATGCAAACCTCGTTTTCTGCCTTCTTTAGATTGGCATGAGCTGTGTGACCCTCCTGCCACAGAAATTCAAGAGTCCTCACAAATGGTTTTGTGTGCATCTCCCATCTTGTAACATTTGCCCACTAAAACAGAAAACAAAATATTAATAGGAAGGGGATAGGGAGAAAACAGTTGTACATAACAACCCTCCCTGATTGGAAGTTATTCGCTATAGGTGACCAAACTTTTACATGGTTTACCTTGAGAGGAAGATACAATAACTATGAACCCACTGAGCAAACATGTGATTCACTATGGTTTCACTAGCGGGTCAAACCTGCCACAACCTCAGCAAGTGCAACAATCAAAGCCAAAACTCAGGTCATTATTTTTCAAGAAAATGAAACAACATAACATTTTCATCAACCCTTAAATTTCCAATACTAGAAAAAATCAAAGGTTACCACAAGTTTTTCTTCAAGTTCCTTTCCTCCACTGATAGTCACAAGAGCCAGTTACTGAACCCCTCAACATGATTAGCTTCTTTCTCAATAAATGAGTATTGGTATAAACTACAGCACACAATTGTCAATATAAGAATTAAAGACAAACTCAAACAAAGTCCATCCACAAGAACACACACATGCAGTTTCAATTGTAAAAAAAATCATGCTACTCGAGCTCAACTCTGAATTGTCTCGCTAAAACATCATACACAAACTCATTTGTACGCAAAGAAAAGCAAATTAGTCGCATAATTCAAATTCAATATCATTCACAAACAAACTCAAACAATAAAATACTCAGCTCAAAGTGTCCATGACCACAAAATATGTCTTTAAGAATTGATTTTGGGAAAAGTTATATTAAAGCATACCACTTTGCTGTATTTTTAATAAAACAAAAACTACAAACTAATCCTTAGATGATAAATTTTTTAATTTCCTTAGTCGTTTTGTCACTATATCCTCAGCATAAACCTAGACTTATTAAAAAAAGTGAACAACCGAGCTTGAGTACTTTCTTAACTCAAAGTTAACCTCGGACCCTTTTTCAACCTACCTAAACAAACCAAACACGGATCATAACACTCCACTCAACTCAAAACCTCAACTCAATCACAACACTGCATTTATAACATTCCACAGACAAATAAATAAACACCCCACAAAACAAGCTTGAGGAAAGTACGCGTTGCTATGCCCAGTCTTCTTAAACTTCACCTTCGAATAATCCTGCAATGCCAAAACCCACAAAAAGCTCAAAACTTTCAACATCCCATTTAAGAAAAAAAATCTCTAAATTATCTACTTTCAACTAAAAAGCTTGGATTTTAAGGACCTAAATGGCTTCCCAGATGGCATAACCATAGGGACGAGTAGCCATGGTACCATGGACCTGAAATTATCTACTTTGAAGAAGATGAGGTTTTTGTTTTTCCATCAAGTATACATTCTAGTTCCTAAAGCTTACAAAATGACTCATATAGATCCTAAAAGTAAAACTCTTGACCCAATCACAAATTTGTTATTTGCTGCAAAGTTAACCCTCGAGCTAATTAAAACAAAATATTGATATTCGATCATGCATCAAGATTTCCTCCCTTTGTAAGAATATCATAAACCCTAACTAGATTAAAACATAACTAAATGGGTATGATGAGATGAGATTCCTTAAAGCCAATCCTCGTAACCATTTGGGTTTAAAAAAATTGCCACATACATGCTTCACGTCCTAGCTTAATGATTGGTTTTGACACAAAAAAATTTAGTTTAATTAAAAGAATATTTTTGGATCAGTTTATATGTCAACTAAAATTTAGATTGTTATCTAGAAAAAAACATATTAAATTCATCTAAATGCAATATATCATGTTTTAGAATTTTCCATGAATAATTTATACACAAGCGAGCTAAAATATTTACTAATTTATTTACGACAACCCTCCTAGATTTGGACACAACATTGTTTTTACTCAATCCAATACAAAATAAATTTGAAACTAAAAATCCAAAATAATAAATGTATTCCAGGGATGGATTAGGATCCCGTTCTTCTTTTTCTAGGCCTGGATTCCTTCTGCAGGTTTTCTTGGATAGGGCTTGAAATGTACAAGGCCTGGCCCAGTGGCTACAGTCTTGAGCTTGTGTGATAGTTTTGGGCTTGGCCCTCCAATGAAACCATTTTTCTTGGGATCCCATCCTGCCTAAGCTAGGAGAAGACATGTTTTCTTATTCCTTTTCTTTTTTCGTTTTTAGAGTGCTAGGAAGCCTAGTTGTTACTTGTCGTACTTCCAAAAAAGAATTTAGTTCCTTGGATTATCTCGTGAATATATTTATTTAATAACATTATTTTATTTTTTAAAAATTATTAAATTGATTGGACCAATCTGATTGGATTGAATTGATCGATTTATATTAAATTAATATTTTTAAAAATTCAATTTAAAATCCCATTTCAATTAGGACCCGGATAACGAGTTGTTTGTTCAGGATAACTGCTCGGGTGGATCACATTTAGCAACTAAAAAGGGGAGAAAAATTGAGATTTGAGCTAAAATCTTTTTTCTTTGAATGAAATGCTCTTGAATTAATTTTCACTATTAAGAGCATCGAGACCAACAAGAGCCGGGTGACACTCGTTCATGCTGTGCCACTGGATAGAAAGTACCACAACTTTATTATAAAGTTTAAATAAAATGTAAATATTAAGAGACAAAAAAAGGGTTTTGACTTTACTATTGTGTAAAGTGACTTTGATCTCGTGGCATGGTTGCTCTACCATGCTTTTTGGTGACATGTTCGTGATAATCTATTCAGCCCGTCAAATCCAACCATCTACGGACACCATTGCTAATTTTCTTTATTTCACTCTTACTTTATACAGTGTAGTAATTTTAATTTTTTTAAAGAAATTAAAACAACACAACTTTCAAAAAAAAAAATTACAAAGTCTCGACGGGTAACATGTCAAGTAGATCGAGTTGAACCGAAATTGAATCGAATCAAATCTGAACTAACGTAATTTTAAAATTATCTCAGGTCAGGTAATTCACCCGATTAAACGTTAGGCTGAGTTTAATAACATTTGGTATTATTATGTCCTATGCTCCCATTTACTTCAAATTTCACACAATTAGCCGAGCTAATTGAATTCTAATGTCAGTTATATTCTTTTGTTCTTCTTCTTCTTTTTTCCTGCTCATTTCAAAAAGCATTTGTTTCCTTTCCCATTTATGGGTCACGCATAGTAACTGTTCAGCCACTGCCATGTGTGTGAAACCTTCCATGACAACTCGAATTATTATGCATTTATTAGGGTTTTTCTATGGAGAAGTGTGCAGCCTGTGCATCCCACGTTTTGCTGGTGTCAATAAGCATCGAGTGATTGATCATTGAAGGTGAGTCCGAGTGTTCTGCAGAGACGATATTCGGTTATATTAGTTATTAAAAAATAGAAAAGAGAAGAAGGCAGTGGGGTGAGTGAAAATTTCTATACAGTGAACTCAGCATCCATCATCTATATTTTTATAAAAATGAAAAATGAAATCTGCGATCATTGATTTAAAGGGATATCAAGGGTCGAGTTTTATTATCTGAAGCCGAAATAACTATTCAAATTATATGAATTTTTTATATTTAAAATCGAATTCATCGGGTTTAAGATATCCATCAAGTATCCATAACTCAAACTTAAATATTATAATTTATATTTATTTGATACCCAATTAACTTGGTGGATTTTCAAAACTTTCAAGATTTAAAACTATTTTTTTTATTTTTTTTATTTCGAGTTGGACAGGCATTTGTCCATATGAACCAGAAACCCGACCTTTTCTTTCGAGTTTTTCCCAAGTCCTATCAAGTCTAATATTTTTTTTTTTTATCTATTGAAGTCGGTTCAATCAATATCCATCAGTTTCCGGTGAAATTATCATCACTAGTAATTAATGATTCATGTTCGTGCTTGAAAGAACAATTGTCACTTTGGAACACTGAATTCGGGCTTATGGTTGCAAA
>Ga0325402_1004203_pt1 | contig 13246 bp, 9 predicted proteins | sample PopdelMetagenome_22_FD_207212 | JGI IMG/M metagenome (GOLD analysis project Ga0325402, IMG submission 207212) | Populus deltoides microbial communities from Bellville, Georgia, United States - Xylem-PdKOR-R3 | ecosystem: Host-associated > Plants > Phyllosphere > Stem > Wood/Secondary xylem... | reverse complement strand
ACTTTGATATGATTCTAGTTTAACAAATATAAAATAGAAGAATTTTAATTAGAAATCTATCTATTCACTCAATCTAGTGTAATTAGTAACAGTACTGTCATTTAAGTCTGTTGAGTCAGAGAAAAATTGCTAGACATGATTGATTGTTCACCATTGAAGTCTATAAAGATAGCCCCTTACCCCGTCTATTTTCATACAGAACCATTTGCTCCTCGTTAATCCCTCCCAACTCCTTGTCTCCTTTTCTAATTTTTGTTTTTGCAACAAAATTAACCTCTAAACTCAATCAATCATGTTCATCAAGTACTTAAATCTTATTAGTGTCCATCTCAGATGGACATTTAATTTCTTGTGTTATTATCCGTTCAGCTTCCAAGAACACGAATTGTTTGGTGTGCCTGCAATTGGTGAAGAACTAAACACGGTGATCAATGAAGCTCCTGCGGAATGTGCTGTGTGTCTCAGTGACGTTGAAGAAGGCGAAGAAATCAGAGAGCTGAGATGTGGGCATGTCTTTCATAGAGCATGCTTATACAGATTGCTTGACTTCCGGCAATCGACTTGCCCTCTTTGCCGAGAAAGTCTTGTTCCCCAGAGAACATTAATCCTTGATCAGCACCGAACAGAAGTATTGACGTTCAAGTTCTGTTCTTTGACATCCACCGATGAACGTGATACATGGTGGCTACGATGAATCAAGTCTTCAAGATTTTAGTACCTCGCTCAGGAGAAAGCACAACGGAGTAACTACCTCCCCCCCACCCCCCTTCAGAATGTCATGGCATGTTCGTTAACAAGTTGCTATTGATGCAAACTTCTCAAGCATGAAGTGATTGTTAATTCCTGAGCATGTGACAGACTAATTAAGCTGAAGGTTCATTGTTAGAATGTAATGTCTTTTTTTCTTCTTACTATATTGCATCATCAGCTAATTTACCTGAAAGGGTGAAGCCATCTCCCTCTCGGAATCTCTAATAACAGTCCTGCAATGCCATGCATGTTGTCTCTTTGCCATACTTGTAATAAACTTGATTTTTGATAAGTGTTGTTTTAGTTAATTTTGGTGAATCTTTCAAGTCTAGCTAAAATCCAAGCATAATACAGGAGAGAGTTGAATGGAAAGACAAGGATTCATTTTTGTCATGTCTAAACAAAAATAAATAAATAAATAAATAAACTTTGTTTTTCATTAAAAAAAAAAACAACCACCTCATTCACTGTTGCTATGTGTTATCATCCCACTTTAGGGCTTGTTGGAGCTTCCGAGCATAACGAATTGAAGCCGAGGACGGATCAAGGTAGCTTCCCTCGAAAAATAACAACGATGCGATTCAGTCATTGATATAAAAAAGAGAGGAATAAAGTCGATCATGTTTTTTTACTGGATATTCATGCTGCCAAACATGTTAAGTTGATTGGTCATATTGAAACAATTTCAGTATAATTTAATTTTTAAATACAATAAAAAATTAGATTGAAAGATTTCATGGTTAGCTTTTTATACCAAGTTTAATAACATTACTAACCTAATTCTTCTTCTAACATTCAGATTTTTTTGAATTTCAGTGTGTTTGATTTTGCGACTAAAATATTATTTATCTAAAATTTAAAAGTTTTTTTAAAATTAATTTTTTCAATATTTTTTTATTATTTTGATGTGTTAATATTAAAAATAAATTTAAAAAACAAAAAATAATGTTATTTTAATATATTAAAAAAAAACACGTTAAAACACAAATTTTTATTACATAACAAAACGAGTATAGAATCAGCCGAAATTCTCAATATTTGATTTTACTGTTAGTGCTTAATTGAAGAGAGAGAGAGAGAGAGAGAGAGAGAGAGAGTTGGAGTATAATATTCTAAGATTTATTAATTTTTATCTAAAAATATTTTTCTAACAAATCATCTAAGCTGCTCCTCTGCAACACGTTAAATTTCACTACCATCGGATTTGACGACGACAGATCAGTCGTGTCAAGTAACCAATATACAGTGCCCTTTTAGTCATTTACTAATACGTTAGGCTTTGGTACGGAAGAAGGAAGAGGAGGAGGGGTATTTGAAATTGTAATAATGGTTGTTTTTTAAATAGTTTTTAGTTTATAATATATTAAAATAATTTTTAAATTTTTAAAATTTATTTTTAATATTAACATATAAAAACATTCAAAAAAATATAAAAAACTAATTTTAAATAAAAATAAATAAATTCTGACTATTTTAGCTTCAATCTCAGAAAGAGGCTAGCCAAACGCACGCGAGACATGGCTGCCCTAATTGAAGGGTGATTTTCTCCTCTGAGTAAGGGATAATTGGTAGAGTTTTATAAAAGACAGTCGTGGTTGATTAATCTGTCAAAAAATATATAGTTGCTATTAATATGCTTGGCATACTTATTGAATTTTTGCACTCAATTAATTACAGAAAAATTATTTAGTAATATGGGAATAAGATTGCGTTTCAAAAATATTTTTAAAAATATTTTATTTATTTTTACTTTAAATTAATATATATTTTTATATATTTTAAATAATTCTTAAAAAATAAAAAAAAATATTATTTTAACAAGTTTTAAAATAAAAAACAATTTAAAAAATAACAGCAAGATAATTATTTTTAATCTCGGCCTTACATGTTGCATAATTCATCACCTTAATTTGAGTCGATTATTGGTAATCTTAGCAGTTTTCTACATCAAACTTTGGTGGTCGTAGTAGAGGGTACAGGGTGAGCCAAAATAATATGCAGGCAAAAAAAAAAAAAACTCAAGACAGTAGCGTATCATACGGCTATGGTTTTCGCTTCTGTAAAGCATTCAAAAGACCCGCCTCTCAAAAGAAGAGGAACAAAAAAAACACTTCAGTTACAAGACCATTATTCTAAGAGATTCGTGGCAACTGTCTTCACCACTACCATAACTTCAGCATAAAACAATGATGATACCTATTAAAAGCACCAGATGAAACTGCAAGGTCTCAACCATGAAGGTGGCGTTAACCAGGCACAGGATTCAGCAATTATACGCTTCACTAATGTGGCAACAGCCTACCATTGACTGTCCCTGAACTGAAGTACTGAACGGTGTTCATCCAAAAAGATCCCCAACATCTATAGTCCAGGCATCCATCATAAATTTCAATACACAACGGTGCTTAAAAAAAGCGTGCATTCCCCAAATCGCCCAACTCTATTGTCACATTAATGAAATAGTTTGTAACAGAGGTTGAACCAGACCCAGTGCCACTAGATCCAGTTACAACACTACTCATCAATGTTGAACCAAAAAAAACATTCCAAATTGTTTGCCCCGCTGCACCAGAATTGCCAGCTGAAAAAATTTCATAATGTAACATGAAATCAATAGACCACAAAATACAAGATAGAACCATAATCAAAAACCGTATTGGATTCACTCCAAAAATCTGGGTACAGTAGACAACAATCAGAACATGAGTAAGGAAGGACATACCGAAACAGAACAGTTGTTTTCATGCTTTCTTCCTAGTTATCCTGTAAATTAAGAATGGAGGCAGTTAGCAACCAAGATCCTGTTTGCAGGAATTTCCTAGACAATAAGCACATTTAAGAATCAATTTTGTTGTAAAAGCAACCAAATACCAAGATCACAATAAGATTGATCCATCGATGCTACAAGCAGATCACAATCAGATTGATCCATGACTACTTAAGTACACTCATTAGACTTAGGAGAATCAAATGCCAAGATCACCCAATATACTAAACCTTGAACCAGACATGATTTGACCGCATGTAATTGAAAAAACAGAACAGATGTCTCTAGGCTGATTGTGCAAAATATCTTTGCTTTAACATATTTTAATCTGGCCTAGCTCACATAATTTAATTTGGTTTGGTTTTTTGATAGTAGCCTTTGGTATTGTTCAGATTTGAATTCAAGAGACCAGATCTACTTGGTTTTCAGTTAGGTCTAATGAGCTTTCAGCGTGGTTGGGTTATGCTGAAACCTTTATGACTTTTTTTATCTGAATTTTCCTCGCAAACTGAACTGAACCAAATAAAATCATGTACAATCCTTTATACATCCAGATTCTCACCTGAAGCAGCATATTCCCAGAGCTGTTGTAATTTCATGGATGACAGATGTGGTGAAGTGCAAGTAGAGTAGCACTGAGTTCAGAAAAGGAATTGTAAGACATTAAATAAAACTGTAACAACACATGGTAAGAGCAATAGGAATTATTACACCAACTCGAAACCAAGAAATGCAAAATCAGAAAACAAAACATTGATTAACATGTACAGAACAGTTTCTAGTGTAAAACAAGTAAAAACATATCAACAATACAGGTGAATTAACAAAGCAAGGTAACCAGAACATACTTGTGAATACACAATAACCAAGAAGAACCCAGAACTCATCCACTAAAGCAACTCTGCAATAAAAGTTTCTCATAAAATTAACACCACAATAAAAAATATATCAAATCAAATTCTCATTGTTTAAAATCAGAATAAAAAACAACACTACCAGTTACCACTTACCCATCATTCAGTCTGGCTGCGAGTGCATTTGCGATGGCAAATGGTAGATATAACAGAGACTGCAGGAAGAAAACATGGAACTTAGTTGTTCAACACTACGTTTATAATTAAGTTCACATGTAATAATATAAATCTCACAGGAATAAATTTGAGAACTGAAAAGGGAAGAAACAGAAACTTCTGTGGGAAAGGAAATTCAACAATAACCAGTTTGATACTGGAGAACACCAAACACTCCTCCCACAAATATTCCTTCCAGAACATAGATATGAATTCTTCAAGGAGAACAAGTGTGCATTTTTTTCATTAGTAGGAGCAAATTAACTCCAACAAGTGAGCTGTTGGTGTATCTCACAAGTGTCAGTGAAACAACTCAGGTAAGGCAGAAACATTTGTTGGATTTCAGTGAATCATTTAAAAATTTGATATATAAGAGATCAAAATATTTCTGCAACCTGGTGACATACAGCAAAATCACAAAATACACTCTTTCTACCAAAGCATAAGAATAAACTTTTAAGACTACATATGATTTCAGTAGTAAAGAACGGAACAAATCATACCAAGCACATGTTGGTTTTCAATCCCTTTGGTTCATCACACAGGTGAGACAGAATCATCCTTCCCTGTCAAATGAAACTTCCTCTCAGAAATGGTGCAATACAAGTCAATTGTCAGCAGCACTTGTATAATTTAGAAAGATATTTAAAACTTCTACCACAGCAGCACACGCAAAAGAATACAATTAGATCCCAGCTCCCCAACACCCACTGTAAACACATCGTGAAGATATACAAAACTGTTATTTGCACGTGGTTTTCCAATGCGATTTCAGCCAGTGGTAAGAAGCTGTCATGATAACATATACTAACTGTGGACTTGAATGAATCTAATTCCTTTTGGGATCTACAAAATGATTTCCCTTTCCTTTTCTCTTTTTTTTTTTTTGCCAGAATTCAACGGCTGCCAATTTGCAGCACCACCATGTGACAAACTTTTATCAGCGTTCCTAGAAATATCATGGTAAAATTTCAAATTTTGTAAGATCCCCGATAATGTGCTAAATCCACTTCAAAAGTGCACATTACAGCCATGAATGGGAGGTGGTGCATCTGCATGGTCAATGGTGAAACTAATTTGCACCATGTTCAAAAAATTAGCAACCATGTAAGACTGCATTTTGCAGTGTCCCACCAACATTTGAGTGTGCTTTCAGACACAAGGTTTCGAAATCGCATATTCAGAAATCATTTTGTAAAAGGAAGTTTAAATTGGAATAAATCCCGTCAATAACATAGTCAATCTATTTGGAACCAGTACCACCAATTTGATACAAATGCCTGCAGCTGGCAAACTTTCAAGCAGAACTCCAGGACCACAGGCTCCTAGTACAACTCAATCAACCATCTGCTTAGCACGACTAAACTAATGAATTTCACTTTGAAATGGCAACAGAACAGCAATTTAGACAAACTAGATGGGAGACACATAATTCCTCAAAAGATGCTCATGTAAACATTGCATAACTTACCACAAGAAACCCAAATGCAAGTCCAGTTCCCAATACAACCAAATGAGGATAGTTCGCCATGAGATCAGATGGAGACAAATAATCCCTGCATGAGAAGAAAGATCCACATGAAGACCAAGATCCTCACGTCAAACCAAATAAGAACATCAAGAACAACATTAATAAAAATATTGCAGGTTGAGTCATACCACACTAGGACCCCACCAACGAGCACAAGAAAAGGGTAAAGCTGACAGCAATAAAGAATAATGAGACAACTAAATAGCATTCATACAATTAAGAAAGGTATGTCCAGGTTAGATTTACCATTGCTAAAGCCAGTAACATGCTGCTCTTTCTTGCTTGAACAACCTTGTAGACGTTGGACACACTGCAGAAAAAGGTCATATGGCACAAATATATCACATTATGTAACTGAGATCCCAGCTAAACTTCACCAAACAGCTGCAATCTTGGCCAACATGTGACCTCTAAGGAAATCTAAAATGAACCATTCACTCGAACCATTTGGCACAAATGACCCCATTGAAGCAAAATCAAGCACATCTGCAACAGTAAAAAAAACCACCCCTACTACCCCCGCCACCCCTTCAAAAGAAAAAAATGATGATGATGATGTCATTTTCTCAGCATGTGCAAGAAATAACCCTCATCTATCTGTCTTTCTTCATAATTAAATAGGTAGCCATACAAAGTTTCAACAGGGAAGATCAGCAGAGATGCAATTGGATAAGAAAGGAAAAGACCAAAACTAAGAACATTAGATGTAAATTTTCAGCCATTTTAGATATATAGAATTGCTTACTTGAATGCCACTGTGGGTATAACAGCAAAAGCTGTCATTAATAACAGCACGACTCTGTAAGTTTGGATTTCTGAAGTCAAAAGAGAGAAAGCAGAGAGGGTAAATGAAAAGGTGAGTTGCAACTATAAAAGAAAACTATGAAATTAAGTACAGTAGGACAATGAGCAAATGGAAATTAAGAAGGGAATAAGACAAGCATCATTGCCTATTTTAACTAGTCTTTCTGCCACCAGGATTGAGATAATGACAAATCAATTAGCATAGACATTGTAGTATTGGGTGTAATTTCACAAGCAGATAATACGAATGACGAAAACCATAGTAAAGTCCCGCCAATTAGAAGATATAATCTGGCAACTCAAACATCAGTTCATAAAACATGTATTATTAAAAAAAAAATTCAGAAAGATGAGATCAGCAAATTGCTCCATGAAAATAGTGAATGCTGATACATCAGAGAGAATCGAAGAGCACAAATAAAAAGAACAAACAGTGAACACAAGACAATATATAAGCAACTAAGAATAAATTGAATAAGTACTTGATCTGAATTGCATAAGCAATCGAGACAAGTGTTTAAAACATGTGATTGTGTGTTTATTGAGCCATTATCATGCTGAACAGTTGATCAGTCAGAAGGAAAAAAAAAAACAGCAGTACAGCAACATGATGAGTATGTCATATCTTAAATGGAAAGCAGTTCAAATGTCAAACAAGCACAAAACATTTTTAAACCAAGAGTGAAGACATTTTATTCCAATTGCCATCAAATTGTTTGCATTGGACTTGAACAAAAAAGGTAGATTGCAAAGCATTCTAGTCTTAGATATGCACACATGATTTGATCTTGTGCACAAAAGTTTCCGCTAAAGATATCCAAAAAAGCTCATTTCAGTCGGTGACATATAAGGTGGAATAAAACCATTGACAAAGTCATCAATTATCTGTAAAAAGGGAAAAATAACACAAGATTGGAATGATGCATTCATCACCAAGTATATCGAGGAATTTGTGATTCTTACCACTTACAAATGGCACCCAACTCAAGAATGGGAAAGACATCCCAAAGTGTTGAACCCACCACTCAGCACCTTAAAAGAAAAGAACTTGAGTTAATACCAAACTGAAAATATCAAAGTGGAAGAGAAAGAGACGATAGAGAGAAGCAAAAAGGACCAACAAAAGATTACCATGATGTGCTATAACAAAAATATCACAAGCAAAATAAGCAGTGGTATTGCAAGTAGGAAGAACTTACCAACTAAGGCTGTAAACAAATGTGCCACATATATTAGCATCAGACCCTCTGTGGGTCCATTAACTGCTGGAAGAATGAGAGTGTTGGTGAAAAAGCTGGATGCAAGGAACCAAATATTCAAATTGTCAATAACATACAGAAGCCACACAAGTGAGAACTCAAGAAAAATAATGGAACAGAAGACTTCAGTCAAGAAAAAATGGTGGCAGTAGGTCTGAGCAAAAGGAAGAGAAATTTAAATGACACTTATGAAGTCATATTACATCATTCAAACCCATACAAAACAAATAACAAGCAAGTTTATATCACTTACTGTTCCCATGTTGCACCGTAAAATGGCACAGCTGAAATAAGCCAGAACCAGAAAGAATCTCTTCCACACATGGCAGTGCTACCAAAAGCCAAGCTTTCAAACTGAAAAACAACAAAAACAGATATTGAAACTGAATATGCTAGACTTAATAAGCAGAGACGGAAAAGCACATACTGCACAAGCGAGCGCATCACATCCTGCAGTACATTGAAAACACCAAAAGCAAATTTCAGCAACAGTTAAAAATATCAAATAGTAAAAGTAGACAAACAGATCCAACAACATAAATCACCATGGTCAAAAAGCTCCCCCAATGGACTGGACGAGTTTGTCCGCCGCGCTTGCTTTCCATCAACAGCATCAAAAGTCTATCAAATGAAAATAGAAATAAAAACCCATAAAAAAAATGTCACAAACACGTTAAACCCTGTCTACAACCAGGCACGCCATTAAAAAATATTAAAAAAAAAAACTGACAACACCAGCCGTGAGAATTAGAATCAAACCTGATATAAAAATAGAAGCAATCCATGCGCAAAATGAACCCATCTTGGTGGAGGCGTATCCAAGCGAGGTGAATATATCTAGAAAAACAAACATAAACCACAAACGTTAGAACAGAAAAATCATCACATAAACAACATTTTCTAGAAATCCCCCACTTACATATCCGAGCAAAGCAGAAGTCACTAAGAACATAAATCCCATAAGCGTAATCTAAAAAATTAGAAGAGAAAAAAAACAAATTAGACAAAAAAAAAAAGCAAACAAGCAAGAAAACATAGCCCAGCAATTTAACATCACTGATCAAAGCATAAAGTTGGGTTCACCGTACCATGTTCGGTCTGAGGTACATCCATGAGTACATAAAAGAACCCATTTCGATACAAAAACAAACAAGTAAATATTAGTGAATATTCTAATTGAAATCAAATTACAAGAGCAGAAAAGAAAGAAAGAACTTACGGCATCCAAAGAGGGAAGAAGTTAACACAACGGCTCCAAAAGGGTTGCAAAACATATTTAGCAACATAAGAGTGATCTACTCCACTGTATTTGTACCTGTGAAGTGCTGCTATTCCATGTGATCCTATATATCCCATTTTTTCTGGCCTAGCTGCTCAAAAACAAACACAAACGCACACAGAGCAAATCATCAAAAAGCTAATATGATCGCGTCAGTCTCTACAGGATTAATAAGGAAAGGCAGACAGGGGTTTTCAAGCTAACCTGAGAAAGAAAAAATGGATCTGAAACTGGGATGATTTTTCTTGTTGTAATTGAGAAAAACAACAACAGATCTGAACAGAAATTGTTTGATATGAAAATAAAAAAGCTTAAAATATTGTACCGTTGGGAATGGCGATACCGAGAGGGATTTGGAGAATTTTTTTATTTTATTTATTTTTTGGAGAGCAGCTAGGTTTGGGTGCAGATTCTAGGAAAGAGGAAAAAATTAAAAGCATGGATTTATCTCCCGCCCTGGAAGAGAGAGAAAGAGGGAGAGAGCATAAATTAAGTTTTTTCACTCGTGTGAAAGGGGAGATAAAGCATGGATTTATCTGCGGTTATAGAATGTTTTCAAAGTTTTAAAACTAAAAATGGGAAGTGGCATGGAAGGATGATATGGTAATTGAGCTCGTGGAATTTATATTTATTTGGTCCAACAACATGGAAATGCAACTCTTCCGATTGAAGATACTTTTCACTTGATATATATATATATATATATATATATATATATATATATAAAGTTTCATTTCATAGATATAAAGGAGTATGAAGGAGGGCATGATTCCCGAGTAGAAATTGTCGACAAAAAGACTGTTGCAAAAAAAAATAAGAATTATTTAAAAAAACAAGTTAGAGATTTGTTCAATTCGTGACTTTAATTATTTTTTAATTAGCAAATGATACGGTTTTTAGTTAAAAGAGAAAAAGAAAAACAACAGAATTTATTTCCCATACTTAGGGATTGTTTTGCATTACAGTACCACGCTTTTAAAAAAATTTAGGTTTTTTTAGGTTAAAATTTAATTATTTTAATGTATTGATATTGAAAATTAAAAAAAATTACTTTAATATATATTTTTAAATAAAAAATAACATTTTCATATTATGCTGTTGCTTTTACTAGAAAGGATTTTAATACTTTAATTAATATTTTAAAAGGATTTTATTTTAAAAAAAAAATCAATCATATCCCCCAGTCAAACACACATTTATACGAGAGAAATAACCTCCCTGCAAATATCAATAACTATCGAAGAAAATTGATGGTTCCCGATTCGGTAGGGCCACTCCTTTTCCAAACTTCGAAGCACTGATTCGACCATATTACTTTCTTACCAATTTACTTAAGCATGTTTGTATTAGTTATTGTAGTTATGATTTAAAAAAATTATTTTATAAAAAATATTTTTAGTTGAGGTTAGTTTAAAAAATAGATATTTGATTAAAACTATGTTTAAAATCAAAATTAAACAAAAAGTAGTTTAAAGTGTTTGGTTAATAATGCTTTTAAAATTGAGGTTATAAAATAATTTTTAAAAATTTATATTAATATTGATGGTTTTTAATTTAAATATTGTAGATTTAACTATTATTATTACATCATAAAATAAATAATACTTTATATAAAATATTTTTTATTGGTTCATTAAACTATTTACATTTCCATCACGTATGAAATACATCTGACAAGAACTACATTTTTTTCAAATAAAATACAATTAAAAAATAAAAAAAAAATTTTTTTTATTAGGTCGGACCCGGTTCAATACATTTTAAGTTTTAAACTGGACCCAGTCCGGCCATAACAATATACTGCACTGTTCATCTTGTGCAGTGTCCGTAGAATGAATTAATTAACATGAACAGTGTAGCTACACTATTCATGCTGATTAATTCATTCTATGAACACCGCACGAGTTCAAGCTGGTATTCATGCTGATTAATTCATACTACAATGTTCATGCTAATTAATAGTGTACCAACAACAGGAAGGAACGCAAGAAACATGAGAAAGGCAGTAACGTAGCGAGAAACATGAAATTTCATATTCAAAAAAATAGTGTTTTCAACACAAATAATAGTAAAATTTACATACAAAAATCACAATTGATTTTATAATCAAACACTTCAATATAATTATTACACACTAAACGCAGCCACAAAAGTCTCTTATTTTTTCCATCTCTCAAGGCATATTTTTTTATTCCGTTTCCATTATTCTTGTCTTGTCTGTTGCTTTAAAAAAAACCAATGAAAATACCAATAGAATTTATTTTTATAAAAGTGATTGTTTTTAAAAATATTTTTATTTTAAAATATTATATTTTTATTTTTTAAAATTTATTTTTATCATATACACATTATAATAATTTTAAAAAATTAAACATGCCATGCTCGAACTCGTTTATCATCCTGCGGTGCCAAAAAAGAGAAGAGCCCGAGCTCCCTCCTCCTGATGTGACGTCTTCAATAACTTCGGACGCAACACATGATTGCGTCCTAAGAAGCTTCTCTTTTTGGACACGTGTCTAGTTTTATTTACCATGAAAGGCCCCCGTGACCCAGTCTTTGCTGTCTAACGCTATGCTTGGGTATAAATTCAGGCCTGTGCATGGTTGCCTGTCAATATCACCACGTAACTACAAGCACTGAAGACACCTCTACCTTGCTAACAGTGGTTAAGATTGACACCATATTCTTCTCAATATTTTGAGTTTAATGTTTGTTATTTAGATAATATTTAATAGTATAGTTGTGGTTGTTTTTTAAATAATTTTTTATATTGAATTATATATTAATAATATTTTTTTATTTTATAAAAATTATTTTTAACATCAACACATCAAAACAATTCAAAACATATTAAATTTTAACCAAAAAAAATTGAATTTTTTAGAAACGTGGTTTGCACCGCGATCCTAGACATATTATTAATGTAATTTACTAAACTTTCTCAACGCACTATATTTATAACTAGGATATTTTGAAGATTGTTTAAAGGAGACTTAATTGTGATTTACGAATAAAGTGAACAAAGAATATCTTTATGATCAAATTTTAAAAAAAAAAGGTTTTATTTATCTTATTTCTCGTGAAATTAAGATGCTGCCGCTGGTGGGTTTTTCACTTGTTTTCTGACTTTTACCCAATCTTTGAATTATTTTATTACTGTCCAGTTTTTTTGGTCATCATTGGACCGAATTCAAAAGTTCTGGAACGTTTTGGTAGATGATGGTAAAATCCCCAATAAGCCCATGCCTGGTCTTTGCTGAAATTGCAGTGTTCAAGGGAACGTGCCTTTTCTCTTTTATCTTTTCTTTTTCTTTTCTGGGAAGGTGAAAAGGGTGTGCTGCGGGAGTGCTCGGGGGCATCAAAAGGAGTCAGATCTTGAAAGTTGATGCTTTTTACAAATTTCCGGTGCTGCTAGTATATGCCTTGCTGTCTTGGTTGCAAGTTGCAGATTTGTGTCTGTTTTTGCATCCTTCAAGGGCGGTGGATTGCGCATATCTTGCGCTCGAATCCATGTACACTGGAGAATTTTGCCTGTCCCCGTGTGCAATTTTTTTTTTGTTTTCTAATGGTTTTTTTTTTTTCTAGCTGGAAAGGTAATGATACATTTGAAAACAATTCGGTGAAATGGCATGGTTTAATCTTATTATGCTTCTGAAAATGATATCCACTAAATATCACGCGGCAGCTTAAAATAACAGGTTTCATAAGCGCATTAATAATTAAAATTTTAAAAGATAGAAGATTGGTTCAAACACACGACATTGTCTCTCTCATATTATTATGTAA
>Ga0325402_1004202_pt1 | contig 13248 bp, 5 predicted proteins | sample PopdelMetagenome_22_FD_207212 | JGI IMG/M metagenome (GOLD analysis project Ga0325402, IMG submission 207212) | Populus deltoides microbial communities from Bellville, Georgia, United States - Xylem-PdKOR-R3 | ecosystem: Host-associated > Plants > Phyllosphere > Stem > Wood/Secondary xylem... | reverse complement strand
CGAATAATTCACCTCTTGCCTCATCGATCAATCACAAAAAAAGCAGTGATCAATTGTTGTCTGTGAGCCCAAAGTGAAAGCTTTTAAAAAATGTCTGAAGCTTTTTAAACAATATCATAATATTGTACCATTGCTTTTAATCCGTTAGATCAGTTCATGAGCTTAGGTTAAACTTGGACTGCCTAATTTGACTTTGCTTCTTTAATTATCTTTATTCAAGTTTGAGAACAACACATCAAACTTGGCAAGTCATGTTAATTACCTGTCTGTCTAGGTTCAAATGCATGAATGATAGGGACATCCCTTTCAACTCTTATTATTTATTAATATCATTAATATTAATATGGATATTGATCAGTTTATCCGTCCATCTTTCCCTTTATTTTCGAGCATCAAACAAATCTTGAGAAGACTAACAGTTTGTTTAGAATCAAATTATATGTGGAATGAAATTTAATTCAACAGTACTGGAAAGGAAAGTTATTAACGAGGGCTATGATAGACAGCTGGCATTAACTAGGACTGTGGAAGCTTTGATGGAGGGGAAGCCAAATCCTGAAGTTGAATATTCTTATACCTTGTGTTTGATCCCAAGAATTTGCACAGCGTCAACAACCTGTCAAGCATGTTATGTATGGAACAACAGAGATTCTCACAGGAATGGAGTTTCTTGAGCCGCGCGCTTACAATGTTGGGACAGAAGAAGATGGGATTGGGTATTTTTGAAATCGTATTTTCAGTGCTATTTCAAAGAGTAATTGATTTGCAAATCAGAGGGTCTCTGCTCTGAATCTGATTTACTTGTCTTTATTTTTTATAATTTGAATTCCATTTCAATACCCTCAAAAGAATTTCAAAGAATTCAATATAAGGGTCAGAGCCATGCAAGTTTTATTTCTTCTTGCATGATAATATCTCCTTGCTTCTGTTTTTTAACAGTTCGATTTTCCAACCCAATTAATGGCTAGTGCTAACTCAATAAGCCGTAGCAATAAACCTACTAGAAATTAACAGGAAAACTGTTGCCGAGTGGTGATAAAACCAAAAAGAGCTATAAATGCATGGCTTAAAAGAGAGTATGTGCAAGGGAGGAACATCACAGACTTGTAGAGAGTTTCCTCTCCACCATAAATCAAAGTTGACTTGTTCTTAGCTAATTTGCCAAGGAAGCTAGAAGTGTATGGGGCTTAGTGATTTAGAACTAGAATTATGTGGAGAGCTAGAAGCTTGGAAGAGATCAAAAGAGAGTAGGTTCGTACAAGGAGAGACCTGGTGTTTCGATTAATACCTGCATACGAGGAGGAAGTCATCAGATGATGTTTTCTGTCAAGAAAATATAATGGCCGGAAAGGTTAGGTCAGCAGAAAAAAGTAAAGTAGGTGGGCGGGTATGCTTGAATTTTTATTTATTTATTTATTATATCCAGTAAGATAATTTTATCACTCACGGCAGAGTCTTGTGTCATGGATGGAGTTAACAAAAATCGATCAAGTAAAGCGTGTCATCAACTAAAAGTCTAGAAAGACTGCCGATATGGTCATCTTCCTCTCATCTGAGATCATGCATGCAAGATAGTCGTCTGAACACTCACTTTCAAATGTGAGGAAATCTTTGTGGAAAATAGGCAAATACATAATGGGACGCTGGGATTCCTCTAAGAATGATCAAGATTTTTCTGACATACTTCCGGCCTCCTGGTTGGTTACAAGGTGGAGGTCGGTAAACTGCCACTCATGGAGTTTAATTTAGAACAAGAGGTCTTGATTGCTTTGTTTAATGTTTAATGGCATCCATCACCCAAGCTTATCTAACTAATTATAAAACGAGGAGATTTCTTTTACACAAAAGGGTCAACAAGTCCTCAAAGTTGGACTGAAAAGCCATTGGCTTCCTTAAAATCCTTGTCTGCTTTCCATCTTATTTTACATAGAAGAACAAATGAAAGAAACACAAGATTCAGACACAAGGACGCGGAGTGCAAGTTCGGCATGAAGCGGCAGCCCTTTAGATTTTACTGATATAATTAGCGTGTTGAATTACTTAATTCATCCTAATTCGATCAGCACGAGTTTTTCATCTTTAATCATCACCACTTTTCTTTTCAAGAGAGATGAAGCGTGCTCAAATACTAAAGTCTTAAATTATAATTCATCTTGGCGTGTGTGTGAAGGTTCTTGAGAATATGCCAAATGATTTGTCAGCAGGCCGGTTAAGATATCGAGAACTAATTAATGCTTTGATCAACGGTCTATCAATCAAGAAAGATGGAAACAAGAAAGGGGAAAGAGCTGGTAGTCCTAGCAACACCAAGTGAATGGCATGCCGGGCAAGCGATCAAAATCTAGACTGAAGAAGCTTTGAAAACTGCATGGCGTGAGAGTTTTGGATAGCAAGAGATCAAAGACTTCAAAAATGTCAAAAAGATGGAAGATTGTATATCCTCTCATAATGTTATGAGGCTGCTATTTATACGGGAAGGAGGGTGGTCTTGGCTATTGAAACTGCATAACATAATCCATGCTTGGACTGTACAAGAGGAAAAAAAAAAGTGTCTTTTAGCTAAACTACTTCAGCTTACAAGCAAAAAATAAAGAAGGTAACAATTGAGCCTTCTTTAGCTCCAAGCCCACCAAGTCAATTTCCCTAATATATATCTCAAAGATAAAACCTGGACATTGTCTACGTCACAATACCTAGGCTATGTCCATCCTTGCATAGAGCCTAGTGCTAGATGAAGCCTATCACCACTCCATTTGATGTACAATTTGGATCCATGCCAAATCGAGAAAAATAATATGGATTAGTATATAAAATAATGAATTAAATTACTTAATTAATTTTAGGAATAAATAGATTATATAAACTTGGAAGAAAAATTAACTTTTGCAATTTCAACCATGAAATCTGCATTGCATGATTTGTAATGACGTTCTTGTTGAATATTAGTCAATCATGACTGATCAATCGATGATTTTGACAGAGATTATTCCAAGGTTATTAAAGAATCTCTCGTAACTCCAAGAACATTTCCTTTCAGTGAAAAAACAAAAATGAAATCAGAAAACCATTTAATAAGGTTTATGGATATAGTATGGTATAGAGTTAGAGTTGAGTGCTCACACTTATATTCTTCAAATAACTGGTTTATAATAAGTAATGAATCTCTCCTAACTCTAAGAACATTTCTAGACATATAATTAAAACCTCATATTTAGCTTGATCATTTGTGAAACAAAAATCAAGCTAAATGGATAATGTCATTTTATGACTTATTAGAGACATCGACATTATGCCTACCTATGCGCTGACTTTGTTCCTGGTCTTGGATGCATCAAACCATAATGGTCATGGAACATGTTCTGCTATAATAATGTTGATATCCTATTTAAATTCATGATCGATACCGATGCACAGTGTGATCAACTAAGAAATCAACCAAAGCTTAACCTCTAGCTACTTTTTATAACATACAATGTAAATTAAATTTAAACGATGCCAATGTCCATTTATCAATATGACATCTTAACAAATATTTTGATAGCATATATTTAATTAAATTTGTTTTACAATTATGATAACTTGTAATATATACTAAGGTAATTTAACAAAGATGAAATCAAAGATATACACAATTTCTCTATCAATGTATTTTTTTAACCACCATGAGCATAATTTTTAAACCCAGCCCGGTGGCCGACCCGGTCTAAGGCCCGAGTTCTGAGTTTTGATTGGGTCACCGGGTCGCCCGGGTCAATTCTTTTTTTTTTAAAAATTAAAATGATGTCGTTTTAGTAAAAAAACAAAAGTCAAATGATTGCAACCGAGTTTTTGATCGGGGCTTGCCAGATCACTAGGCCACCCCGGGTTTTGCTTTTCCCTATTTTTTCTTAAACTTGGCCCAGTTTCAGCCTCGGGTCGACCCGCCGAGCCCGACCGGGTTTCAAAACTATGACTATGAGTGCACAACTAAGATAATACACAACATGTTCATGTTCAGAGTTGTTTCTTGTGCTAGCATGTTGCCAACCGGTCCTTCCACTATTGAAATATATAGTGTTAAAGGCTTCCCAAGCCTTGATAGGGTCAATAATGGAGATTTAACTAAATAAGCTTTTACGACTTCAAAGGAAATTATTGCTTTTAGTTTGTTAAAACTTATAAGAGCTTTTCCCTTTCAATAACTCAGTAAAGGGTCTAATATTCCCTACAATATCTGAAATGAACCTCCCTACAAAATCAATCATGCCAATAAGGCTTGCAAGTTCCTTCTTATTATGAGAAGGTTGTGCTTTTATGATTGCTTGTGCTTTATTTTTTTAACCTCTAAGCCTTGTTAATGCAATAAATATACTAGAAAATTACATGCTTACACTCCATATGTACATTTTAAATGACTTATTTTTACGTCATGCATCCTCATTCATTTAAAGGTAGGATGCAGTTTATCTAGGTAAGTATATTTTGATTTTGACTTTATCACAATATGATCAATATTATAGAAGATTAAGTCAATTGCTCTTTGGTATAAGAACTAAGACATCTAAATACAATCTCAAAAATATCTTCTTATATAATAAAAATTTAGTTGTAACTAGAGTTGCCATTCATGAAGCTAAGTATTTTATTAATAAATGCTTTATTGGTTAGCATATTAACCAATGACATTAGATAATATCTTTTAAAGTTGTATGATTTAAATATTTGAAATCTATGTATACCTTTAATTTGCCATTCTTATTGACTTAATAAATCTAGCTTTTAGGAGTTGTTTAACTTCTTCCTTCAAATTATCGATCGTGTTTAGAGCCATTCTTCGTGAAGGTTATTTGTGTGGCTTAAACGTAGGCTCAATTGGTAGAGGATCCTTTTACCAAAACTTTGTCCAAACTAGATATTTCATCATAATCTTACGTAAAATAGTCTTTATAAATGTGTAACAATACTATCATTTCAGTTGAACTTCTTTTATATATTTACACTTATAAAGGTTAGTTTAGGCTTGTCTTCAATTAACATGTCTTGGACTTCAGCATATCTATCATCCATCTTTGATGGTGCTGAAGTAAGACTTATCATATCGATCAAGATTAATTTTACATCTTGATTGATTCTATTAAATAAATTCTATTATGGTACCTTATATACTGACAGGCTTCATTAAAAGCCTCAAAACATACTATTAGGTCATAATAACTCATCTAATCTCATGTTTCAAATTCTTGGTCATTTTCCTTTTATTATGAGTTATTTGGCCTATTAAAAGTTGTTTTGAGTTGTTTTATTCATGCTATATTTTTACTAACTAAGAAGTTAATGGGACCCATGTTATCCATGCTCATGAACTAGATTAGATCGATATCATTGGTGTATAACCATACAACTTTCATCATTGAATTAACCATAAATGGTTTATTATCTACTTTAACTATTTTAATTGATCTATTTAGTAGTGAAATTATCAAAGCTTAGTGTAAAAAAGATGGCATACACATGTTAGCATCTATCCAGTCTCATCTAAGAAAAACATTGTAGCTTGACCTTGTTTCTACCATAGAAAAAGTTGTACTAAAGGTTTTAGACCTAATAATTAGGTTTTCTTGGAAATACCTATATAATATCTCTTATACCCCTATAGAATCTAACATAACCATTTTTAATGAGGTCATATCAGCCTTATTATAACCAACCTTAGTGATCAAATACTGGGGTATAATATTGAGTGAGACACTATTATTGATGAAGACCCTCTATATTTATACATCGTTAAAGTTATTAGTGATGTACATAGGTTTCAAATGTTAACTTATAGCCAATGTTGGCTTAGGAAATATGATTTATGGATCTTGCTCAAAGATTTGGCTCTGACTAGTTAACCATAATAATATTTACCTTTTTTTTTCTACATTAAAGGTTATTGATAATCTTGGTTTTAAAGGAATATAGAAGTGTGAACACCATGTTGATTGATATCATTTTTTGATGGTTGACCACTTTTGCATTAGAAGGTTTTTTCAGTTCCTCATTATTTAAAGCACTTTGTTCAACTATATGTTTCATTAGGACTGAGAATTATGGTTGTTTTGCCTCGTCCTATCATGTATTGTCATCATAAAGGGTTTCTAAACCTTCATCCATCATGCTATCATCTAGGAATCCATTATAAATCATTTTATTTATCTAATTAGTCTTATATTTAGACAAGGTCATCTATTAAAGTCTCTTCATAGCTCATGGACTTATTTAGAGTTTAGATAATTTTGCTATTTTTGAGCACTATTGGTGTTATCTTTTATGTAAAAAGTATATGTTTTCCTTTTATTGGAGTGAATTTTTTGATAGCATTTTCTTATTTCTTTTGTTTAAGAGCTAATGTTATCTTATTCTCTTGTTGCATAATAATTAATGATTTGTACCAATCTTATGATGCTTTTCTTTTTTTATTCAATCTTTAAGGGTGTTAGCCTAACATTTTAGATAAGTTAGTCATTTCATTATGGTTGTTGATTGATCTTTATTTTTATCTTAATAGCATATGTTGCCTTTTAAGTTTGAAGTTAACTACTTTTCATACTTTTTTTCACCATCTTAGTGATAACTTTATGTATTTTTAGAGATTTTTTTAGTTATATTTATCTTTTAGAGATCATGGTTTATTTCAATCTTTTAAGATGGTGGTGGTACAAAGACGCAAACTCTTTTCACCTTTTTTTTTTACTAAGTTTATTGCTATTTAGTAATTTTATCCTTAACAGAGATCAACTTATGATCAATATTGCTATTTTAAATAAGAGTAGGTGTATCCAATATTGATCATTCTAATATACCTTTTATAAAAAACATAATTGGTGTTTGAGACTTTTTGCTATTAATCACCTTGTTGGTCTATACAACATCAAAAACTTGTTTTTTAGGTAAGGTGTATGACTATGTATCCTCTCCCCTTACCAAGATATTCAGGCATTACATTCTTTTAAATCAGGCTTTGTATAACTATTTTCTATTTCAATCTCCTTTCTATATCTAGAAGATATTGATGATAGCTAAAACAATTCATCATCCTCCTTATCATTAGGATTGAATAATTTATATTATGATCGATATTTGTGCCATCATATGGTCTTTTAGTCCCGAATGTTTTAGCCCATCATTGAGGCATTACTTGTTAAATATTATCCCTTAAAGTCTTCATCTTTTGAAAAAAATCATAGGTAAGTGGGGCACCTATACACCTCACTATAAGGTATAACTTGGGCTTGTTGAACCATCTTTTTAGCTTTTTCATGATCTATATAATTTTTGAAAGTACTAGCATATGTGACTAGATCAAACTTTTGTTATGGTTGATCAACCTTTATCTTATATAACTCTTAATTTTAAAGTTGCCCAACAAGTTTTTTGAGTAACTATTGCTGCAATGATTTTTAGAAATGGATCATCATCCACTTTTATCTTCTTGTCCAGAAAATAGATGCATCTACATTTTAAAGCTTTCTAGATTTGGTTTTTGAAAACTACACAACTATTAATATCATGTTTCCAAGATTCATACACTTACAATATTTATATCTTTTAATTTTTATCAACAATATGGATAATGTAATTGTCAAAGAGCTTAATTTGCCTTATATGCATCAACTAGTCTAATATTTCTTCCACTATTTTGATGTTAATAGAATACTTTCTATCTTAGGCTATTTTGATAACATTTACATTTTTGTTACTTGGTTTAGTATCCTCTTTATGTTTTTTAATACCATGATCTCAAATAGTCTTATATCTATAATTTCTATGATCAATATAAGCTATATTAGACCTCATCAAATTCCTAATCAAAATCTAAATCAGTCAATGAGTGTGCATTAACATATTATTTAATAGACAACAAGATATGCTCCTTTTAATGGCTTTTTTGTTTACCTATTTTGCTAGTATCTTTTTATTATGAGCAACATTATTAGTAAGGGTGTAGATCTTTTAGTAATTGTTCTCACATACCTCTTTTTTATGTTCCACTACATTCCCTATAACATTAAATTTAAGCACTTCTACTCAATTATAACTATAGTAAACTTAGTTTTCATTGTCCTAAACCTTATGTCATGACTTTTTATAGCCTCACCTAGATCTTAGAGTACTTTAGCTAAGTCAACCAATGCGAACTCTAGTTATGTCATGTAAAAGTGTTCATGAAAATGAGTTTCCATCTGTTTCCAAGTATTGATTGAGCTGGGATGGCAATGTGGAGAACTAGTGGAACGTTGTTTTAGCTAATGATGAACCAAACAACCTTAATTTATGAAAGAAGTGGTTCTACCATTACCATATTAATTAGTAAACTTGGCAATATATTCCCTTATTAATTGGTTATCCTCATCAAAAAATTACTTCAAATCAGTAATTTTTATTCTTTTAAAGATCACGTGCAACTTATAAATCTATTGAGTTATGACAATTGTAAGCAAGTCTTATTGTTTGTCCTACTTTTAGCCTAATCTATATTAAGTATTGGGCTAGTTCAACTCTATCATTTCTCCCTTCTATTGCTAGTCAATAACAAAAAATTGTTATGCAAGGGGCTTGAGATTTCCTTGTTGTGTCACAACCTATATGGTATATAATTACCTATTAGTAGGTTGTGGAGTGGGATAAAAGTTTTATAAGGCTAAATAGTTGGCATGTGGTTGTATTTATTCATAAAGAAAGAATAATATTTTAAGGGATATCACGCTCAATTAGGTTGTGTTTGTTATTATGTCTGATACACTAGGAAATACCCTTCAATATTAGACATTCTTGTTTCAAACACCCTTATCGGAGTGCTTGTTATTGTAAAATTTCATGGGATATGCTTTTTATATGTGCAGGTCCATGCATTTCCAATCCTACATTAAAAAATATGTATTTGTTCTAAGAAACACCACCGTGCAGAAAATGACATGATTTTAAAGAGTCAAAAACTACATGAATCTATATAGGAATGTTGTGAATAAAAGCAAGCAAGAAAGAAAAAAAATAATAAAACCCTACAAGGGAAAAAAGGATTAAATTACAAGAAAATATATAGAGCTAGTATCGTTTATAGTAGTATTTGTCCTATTTATACTGTTACAAAGTTTGAATCCTTCTTAGATAGATAATTCTAATCCTATACAAATATTGATATAAGATAAAAATGTTTATTAAATCTTAATACAAACTAAATTTCTCTTTTATTGATACACACTTGAATCTTGAACTAATTTATAACTTTTGATCATCTATTCTATTAAGAACTACCATTCTAAATATGACTATATCTCCCGGTTATCGATGCCCATTCAAAATTTATTGGTTGATTACTTTCTTTTAACCAATTGTGACTTCTAGTCACTTAGTCAATTGCTTCTTCAACTATTCTGGTTGATCAAGGATTCTTTCAACTAAGTTAATTCTTTTGATTCATGATCAATGTCAACTCTTTTCCCTATTATATCATAAACAACCATTGTTCTCTATAATTGACATGTGCTATTTATTTTAGATATAAATAAGATGACATACCTAATGTATTGAAGATTAAACAATGAACCTAGAGGTACCAAGTTTTGTAGTTCAGACCATAACTAGCCAAGTCGTTATTTTTCTTAGTGTACTTTTATAGGTAACTATAAAATTGTTATTTATATTTATTTTTATCGATTTAAGTGTCCATGCTCTAAATATTTTTATTAAAGTGCCCCCAACTTTTTTAAAGTACTCTAACACTTAATTTTATAACATCAAATGAATAATTCTAAAAGTGTTATTTTTCCTATCAGACACATTCTCTCTATAATTTGTCTTTTTAATCAAATTAAGAAAACAATTATACCAATTGTCACTATCATCCAAATATCAAGATCTCCACCAATAATGTCTTTTAATCTATTTATATCATATTTATCTTGTACTCTATTTACCAATCTTACCCTATATTTTGGGATAAAATAAGAAATTAAAGGATTAAAGGGTTAAAATGAGAAAATATAAGGAAAGTTAAAAATAAGATAACAAAAAAAATCCATTTGGTTAATATTATTGTAAAAGAAATCTCAGTGAATTAAGGGTATAATTTAAAACAAGAGTTGCCACATAGTTTTATGATAACTAGAAACCCTAACTAGTTTTTCAAAAGTTTTGAGTAAAGGGTTGGTTATGTAATAGGGAAGATATAATCACCATATTTATCATATTTAAGATAAGCTACATAATTATTTATTTTAAAATGGCATGTGTTTGTTATGCTTAGATATCACCAAAACCTAACATTTTTCTTATAAATTTAAATTAAAGAGTGGTTTTAGATTTGGGCCCGAAGATGACCTAATCTACACTTTGTTAAAAGAGAGGCATTGGACTTACCATAAACTTGTAGTTTCTAATTTAAATATTTGATAATCAACCTTCAAAGATAGAAGTTGAGAATGTGTCATCTAATCTTGAGATAAGCTTTGGGTATATATGACGGCTAACACGCTGTAATAAATAAAAATATCAAAATAATATACTAAGAAACATGAAAATGCACCCATCAATTTCATTACCTAATAATCAATACCCAATGACAGTGGCCAAGAAAAAGTAACCTAATCCTGGGCTGAGTTAGTTGCCATTTCAAATATGTGATAGTCAACCTTCAAAAATATAAGTCGAGAATAAGTCATCTAATCCTAGGTTAAGCTCTTAACATATACATAAAAAAAACAAAAACAAAAGTTAATAATATATGAATGCACATAAAAAAAACAATTTTACAAATCATTTAAAAAGTAAACAAAATATATGAATGCATACCAATCAATTCTATTACCTCATAGTCAACATCCACGGATAAAAAGTTACTAATAGGTAGCCTAATCCTTGTTTAAGTGAATATACACTACAAACATACAAGAAAAATCTAACACATAATAATGGATTAATTCAAACCCATCCTTATTCCACCTCAACCAAAATATCAATCCCCTGGTGGCTTCATATCCTCGAGGTCGCCGTGTAACCATAACTCAATTATTTACTTATATTAAAAAAATAAATAATTTTACAAATCATTTAAAAAGTAAACAAAATAAAGGTGTTAGGGTTTAAAAGCGACATTTAAGAACTGTTGAAGTCGATAAGAGACTGTTGGAACTTGGACATATAATGGCGGTGCATACAGTTCACGTGATGAAGAACTAATCAATTTGCAGGGCATCATTTAATGCTCCAATGAGTGGCAAAGGTGCACGGGCCACTCTATCAAGTGAATAACTCCTTCCTCTTCCCTTTTGATGCGAGAGGTGTCGACTACCTCTAATTATGTAGAGATATTAGAACGAGAAAGATGGATTTTGTTATTATAAAAACTAGTCTTCTATTGCATTTTCTAAATCAAACAATTTGTTAGATCTACCACGAACGGCTGGCTTGCAGATGCGGTTAGGAGTGGGACGATTAAAGTGGGTGGCCATCGGTCGAGGGTAGTGGTGGTATAGTTGCTAAGGTGGAGATTGGCAACTTGAAGACTTTGATGTCTAGACTTTTTTTTCTTAATCTTCTCATGTTGTCTTTTTTTTTTTGTTTGCTAGGTTTTTAGCTGAGTAGACTTTTTGCAAGAGTATCTGATTTTTTATTCTATATTATAAAAAGATTGTCACATGATAAAATAAGCAAAAGTGCCAAAAATACCATAAATTGATTTAATTGCATGGAAAAGAAATATTTTGGAAATCTTTGTATTTTTTAAAATATGTTGGAAAATAGAGGTTGAAAATGAGTTACGACAAATAATATATTTTTTGTGCAAAACATGTATTAAATATAAAAGAAACTTTAAATCAAAGGGTGAAACAGAAAGATTTAAAGATTTTAGGACTACAATGTAAGATTTTCTAAAGCTTGGTGTTTCTGCAACCTTTTCATGTGCATGGTTTCGGCTGGTCTGTTTTCATTTTATATTTTCCATGCGAAATAGAAGTTCTTGCAGATCCGGGTGGGCGATGGTTTGTACTTTGTAGATCCTAGAATGTCGACCGTAGTTGCCTTGTACGGCCGCGCGTGGACGATGCCGTAAGATCCGAGTCATGCTTATGCTCGGGAAAGCCGGACCCCCACACGGCAAGTTTGATTCTTTCATGGTCAACCCACCAACCTCACGCGACGGCACCGGAAACACGAGGTTCGGTGGGGCAAACGATTGTTCACAAATTGTCACATTTTCCACCACATTTTTATTTGTTTGGTTCAAAAGTCATGATGAGAGAATTCAAAGCTATACAACCATATAGTTTTTATTCTCTTATTTTAAATTTAAATAATAAATAATACTTAAAAATTTAATGAATATATTTAACTTTTTACTACACACGTGTGTATATTTAATTAAAATATCTATAACACATATAAAATTAATACAATATTTTGAATGAAAAAATAAAAATAAAATTGACACTAATATTGTAAATTAATTAGAATTGTCATATTCATTTAATATATTATCACCCATTTGCTTCTGTTTTGATTTAGAAGTCCTAGAAAAATAAATTATTTATATATTTATTATCATGAATACTTTGTAACAAGGTTAAATGCCCATTATTATCGCACAATTAAATGCCATAATCATATTATATATATATATATATATATCTATATATATATTATTTTTATGGAGATATATATGCTTATGAAAATCTCATTAGACTCAATAATTTTTATTATGGTAGTCAAAACATGATTAATCACTAATCAAATCTTATGTATTGGTCAATTGTTTGAAACTTTCTTTTTAAACGCATTTAATTATAGAAAATAAAATATATCCAAAAAACATATATTAACATTTGCTCTAGCTAGGAACGGATGCATACTATTAAGCACTAATAGACTCCAATTGATCTAAAAAATCAACGGATTTTCTTTTTTCATTTCAAGTCAACATAAATAAAACAAGATGTCAGCAACATTTTTTATATATTTTTTTTATTCTTCTAACTTTTAACAGCAACGCATGCCCACGTCGCCTTATCCTGAGGCAGGTGGGCATGTGAACGTGGCTTGGATGGAACTCGCTTGCTTTTTATTTATTTATTTATTTATTAATATAGATATTTAACTCATTTTGTATTTTCATGGACCCTAATCTGGCTTGTCTTCTTTGCATGAATGTGAATGTTGCTTGCATGCAACTTGCTTGTTTTTCATTTATTTATTTATTAATATAAATGTCTCAGTCAGTTTGTTATAAGA
>Ga0325402_1004201_pt1 | contig 13250 bp, 7 predicted proteins | sample PopdelMetagenome_22_FD_207212 | JGI IMG/M metagenome (GOLD analysis project Ga0325402, IMG submission 207212) | Populus deltoides microbial communities from Bellville, Georgia, United States - Xylem-PdKOR-R3 | ecosystem: Host-associated > Plants > Phyllosphere > Stem > Wood/Secondary xylem... | reverse complement strand
ATAGACACCTCTCTCTCTCTCTCTCTCTCTCTCTCTCTCTCTCTCTCTCTATATATATATATATATATATATATATATATATATATATAAAGTTCAAACACTGAATTCTGAAAATTATATAAGTTCAAGCACTTTAACTTATGATAAAATTAAAGATCAAAAACACTTAATAATAATAATAATAAGCACAAAAATCAAAATTAATAACTCAAGTTGTATTTGGTATGAATTTTATAAATTGATTTCAGTTGTTTCTTACTTAGAAAATTAAGTCAGAATTCTGATTTAGTCAAAGTTGAAATTTTTAAATTTTGATTTACGCATTCTAACCCATACCACACTAATTCTTAAAAAAAACATTGATTTAAGTTATTTTTACCAATTATATTTTTTATTTAAAGTTATTTAAACTCATTTTTTCCATAATTATTTATAATAAACAACTTTTGGGTTATGATTTAAAATAAAAAATCATATTTCAGAATCATGTCAAATAAAATCTTTTTCCTTGGCGTGGAAACAACTTCTAAAGAATTTTTCTTTAGAGTTCGTCTGCATGGCTTTTAAATTATAACTTTTGGTTTTGAGTTATAATTCAAAAGTTGTTTTTTATAAATAACTTGTGATAAAATGATAAAATGGGTTAAAATAATTTTAAGTTAGGAATATGTTTAATAAAATAATATAAAACAACTTTTTAGAAAAAGAAATATAGTATAAGTCGTGATAAAAGTTAAAATTTCCAATCTTTTATTTACAAGTCTTGTAAATTATAGTTATTAAACTCGGCCTGACCCGGCGGGTCGACCCGAGACCCAGTTGACCCGGTAGCTGGACCAATCTGAATTTGTTAAAAGACCGGCCGGTGCAACGATTCGGGCAAACCCGGTCGACCCGGGCGACCTAAGCAAACCCGGACGAGACTCGGGTGACTCTCCATAACAGATTTGAGATCTTATCTCTGTTTGAATCTTTCTTGCCGCCTCCAACCCCTCCAGCTGCAACGAGCCTTACAATCTTCCTTGCTGGGGGACAAGGCCAGGTGGTGGGAGGAAGCGTGGTGGGAGAGCTTACCACAGCATGTCCAATTATAGTGATTGCAGCATCGTTCACAAACATGGCATATGAGAGGCGGCCTTTAGATGAGGATGACCAATTGCTGATACAGAGTGGTGGAGGGGGTGGAGGTGGTGGGATTGTGGTTGGGAATAATGGTCCTTTTAATGAAACGGGAGTGGCTTCCGGGGGGCTACTTCTTCTTCTTTTTAAAAATGTGAATTTTCTCCTATACCTTTTTTTTTATATTTTTTTAGTTAGTTATTAGCATTTTTTAAAGTGTAGTATATAAATATTAGAAAAGTATTTTATTTTTTCAATGTGAGAATTGAAACCCTTTAGTATATATACTCTATGTTTCCAAGAAAAAAATTATTTTTTCAATGTGGAATTTGAAGCCCTTTAGTATATATACTCTATGTTCACAAGAAAAAAGTTATATTTTTTCAATGTGGAATAAAAAACTTTTTAGTTTAAATACTTCAACTTAAAATGATAACATAATATCTTTCAATGTGGAATTTGAAGTCCTTTAGTATATATACTCTATGTTCACACGAAAGAAGTTATATTTTTTTCAATGTGGGATAAACTTTTTTGATTTAAATACTTCAACTTGAAAACATAAAATAATATCTTTTCAATGTGGGATAAAAAACTTTTTAAAATATTCATTCAAACTTCATTATTTACAACATAAATAACCTATATTCATATGTTTTTTTTTAATTTTTTCATATGAAATATTAAAATTTTAAATATATATTTTTAAATTTTTCCGAGTTAATCCGAGTTAACTCTAATTGACCTATAAAATCCAGGACCCGACTCCTTGACCGGGTGAATACTCGGACTAGTTTGATAACTATGCAGTAAATATCTTTAAAAAAATCAACCAATCGAGGTATTAAATTTCGAAGGCCTGTTTCCTCTCTCTTGTGCTGACAGGCATGTTTCGGTTCAACTTACTTTCGAAAAGTATAGAGCGTAGACAGTTGTCTATATGGATTTCAATGGAGGCCCAATAGGATCAAAGACCTTTAGCCCCCTAGAACTTGGTGGGCCCGTTGCCGACTCTTCAATGTGTAGATTTTTTTGCATTGGCCCAATTGTTCACAGCTATTCTTGAAATTGAAATTGAAACGATTTTATTTGTTTCTTTATTTATCTTTTAGTGAAAGAGTAGAGATTTTGATTATCCGATAAATAACAATCATAGACTTATAGTATGATTAGAACTAATTCTCTATTATAGGTTTCAATTAATAAATAAAATAATTTCACATGATTAAAAAAAAAATCTATCTCTGAATTTAATTTATTTTATTTTCTATATTACACTTATCACCTTATCTTATTTCAATTCTTCTCAACTACCATCACAATAAATAACTCTAAAAATCATCTTATTTTCTCAATACTACATAAGCTACAAAATTGAGAATAAACAATATGATTTACGATTGGGTTTAAAAGAGTGTTTTAATGAGGGATTATAAAGAAAATAGTGATAAAAAAGAGAGAGAGAGATCCAAAATTAGTTTAAACATTAATTTAGCTAGGCCGAGGATATGGAAATATAATCCATGAAGATTTTCTTTGCTATCAAATATAATGGTGATTTTTCTGATACATAATTATAACTAGGATGGTTTTTATGAACCAAAGCTGCCATATAAGGGTATCTCGTCAAGAAAAAGATGGTAAAATGGCAACAATCTTGCTATCTTAAGATGGCTTTAAACACTGTCTAATCTCACAGGGAGAGCAGCTCAGTAACTTCATTGTTGGAGAAGAAGCAAATAATCATAGAGAAACAAATTAAGTCTTCCAAAGTTCTTGCAATAATTATGAACTTCTTACATGCCTCTTGTCCCTGGCTAAAGTTCTGAAATCCAGTCACAGAAGTTTTCATGTCCAAATGAAAGTACACATGCTCTTGAAATCATTTACACATTACCAACACCAAGAGAGAAAGTTACATAGTAGGTGTTCCTTTATGAGCAATGAAGAGCACGAAACTCAAAGCATCCATCCTGGAATGAACCCATGGACTTGCTGGGTGGCATGTGTTGTTGCAGTCATCTGGTCTGAACCAACAGGGTTGTAGCTGTTTTCACCATATGAACAAACAGAAAGAGGATTAGGATATATAGCTGATAAATTGACGAATCAATATTATGGACACTGGCTTAGCCTTGAATAGTTGATTTCAGTACTGATTAGATAATGAACAAATGACAAATTAAGTGATTGAGAGATCTTGAGAAATTTAATGTTTACCCTATTTGCAAAGTGGGATTGCATTCTAAAGCCTGGAATAGCCCCTGAGACTGAGCATGCTGGTGGCCATAGGACATATTTTGCTGATCATCACCTTCCCATGATGGTCGGAGGCTATTTCTTGCACTGATTTCATCCAGCTGCCAAACATTAGAAACATGAAAACAGAAGGCAAATCATATTAGCTACCAAACATGAGTATTTCAGCATGTTAGTATGTCTAGAAAGAGCTCATATAGAATGTCATGTTCTGAAGAATTGAATTGTTGCTGAATTTGGCAATTGGAGTGTGCTAGCCAGAATTTTAGTACATAGAAAAAGCTGAAAGCGAGGAGAATGAGACCAAAGCATAACAGGGAACTCCTGATTCCAGTATAAGTAAAGTATTAAGACAGTATTAAGTGTACTAAACATGGTTTTTTTTTTTTACACTTTTAGATTGCAAAAGGAAATACTGGTAGATATTGGAAGCTTTCATGGCTAGCTGAACTTTGCTATCCATTAATCATCGGAAAAGTGGGGAGTTTGGTTTTAAAGATCACTATATATGGATTCTTAAGGGGAAATGAAAGATTAAATATCCCGATCAGCGTGAAAGATGCAAGGCCTTTAAACCATGTTGACGAATAACTCCTGACAATCTTGCAGAAAACAAATTTCTATAAACCTGGAGCTAAAAAGTGCCAACCAGCAAGTCTAGCCACTCATAAAGTATGAAATCAATTTGGATATAGCAAGTTAACACATTACCTTTATTGTCAAACCTCTGTTAGCTTCCAGCAACAGATGTTCCTGTGCTCAAAACACTTTTCAGTTAGCATTCGAAGCAACATAAAGTGAGATACTCTAATTATACCACCACTTTTATATATGTACCTTATTTTGAAGATCAGCAAGTTGGTCGAGCATATACTGGGTCTGCATAGTGGCATGGAATAATAATATTATCAAACACAATGTAGAAGAACTTGTATTTCTTATCAGCAAAAATCAATAAGAAGCATGATATACAAAGCACATGCTTTCTCAAGAGATAAGAACAGCAGGTTCTTAACCTATGCAAGCCAAGCCAAGCCAAGAAACAATCTCATAGTTTAACTAACATATACTACAGTAGAATTGCTTGATACAAAATGATCAGCATGAATGCTGATAACAGGTGGAGATCAGGGCAGCGAAGGCATAATTAATCAAGGTAACGTTGATCTTTCCTAACAAACATGGGACCCTTAAATACACTATACAACTAGAACAGGCTGCACAAACAAATGGCTGAAAGAAAGATAGCCATCTACACCTATCTTTAAGGCCACAAAGGAAAACCATGAAATGAAAGGAAAGAAATAGGGAAAGAAAGCTATTAGTCAACAATAACTGCATAAAAAGAAATCTTAATACAAGCATTAATTGTTAGCTAGAACACCTTTTAGCCCAATCTTCCAAGTAATCTTGTCTTGTTTTCTGGTTCATCTAACTTTAACATCATAGAACATTAATGCAAGAAATTGACACAGAAAATCATTTGGATTGTGAAATGCTAGCATGTGAAATTCGTTGTTCCCTTGACGCTAAAAAGAAACAAGTAACACTAAAAATTAAATTACCTTAGTTGACCGAACTTGGTTCAATGACGACTCTAACTGACGCTCGAGCTGCTCAAGCTCTTTGGTATTCAGAGGTCCGAGGTCCTCTCCAAGAAGGTTCCTGTAGAATTTATCAAGGATAGGAACTGCTTATATTTGATAACAAGGCAGCATCCACTAAAATGTTTACAGTCAGGAAAGAAACTTCAGCTTGAATCACAACATCTTCATGTCATGGTGGAACTAAATATCTTGAAAGTAAAATTTGCTAAATAGAACGATCCAGGATGCTTGCTATTGTGGTTACCTCTGAGTTCGTTGTAGGGCCTCAAATCTTGCTTTCACTTTCAAGTACTCCCTGTAGCTGCTCTGCTACCATACACCCGAATCAGTTGAAAATACAAACCAAGAAATATAACTCAAGTTATTTTAATGCAATAGATGATCGGAACATGACACGTTGATGGCTGCCTTGGTTAGAAAACCATAGCACGCATGAAGTCAGCTTATAATAAAGGCAAAGTGAACTCTTAACCTTAATTCTTCTTCGTTTCTTTATGTACTTAACGCATTGCTATATTGTGGGACTCAACTTGATCTATTTCCTCAACTATCATCAACTATTGAGGACTAATAGATAGTTGATAAATTAGAGTACTAATATCATGATTGCTTGTATTAAGAAGATTCAAGCCTATGCGATTTGGCAAAGCCTTGAAAAAACTGAAGCAACAGACAGCCATTTTCTTTGGCTTGCTTCCCCAATACAGCAATACAAATAAATCTTGCGAGTGGCTCGCGCATTTGTTTTTGCGTAAAAGTTATAGGCTAAAGCTTTATCATCCAAACACCATTTTAGTTACTGATATTCCCACTGTCAATAATTTGAGGAAATACTTCACTTTTGTTCCTGTTACTTTTGTTTTTAATTTGAGGAAAATACTTCCCGTATATCATAAAATTTGCATAGATTGGTATTTATAGCTAAGAAAATATCTGTAACTTTTATGTCACCATACGTTCAAAGTAGTCAAAGAGCGTAACTCTAAATAAAACCTGTACGTCATTTGTTATTAAAATGTTTCAACAAATGATCATATGTTGTAACAAATTTTGTTAGATTATGAGAAAAGCATAATGAATACTCAATGTATTGTATCTAAAAATAGTATTACCCTGTAGCCATCTACATTGTAGGAAAAAGAATACAACTAAGCTTACCTCGAGCTCCTTGGCTGGTTTATTGACTTCTTCTGCACCATAGCTGCACTTCTGATACCTTTCCAGGGTCTTGAGCATGCTGCAAAAGGGAAAAACATAAAACAAGGCTAATAAAAACAGTCTGATTATCGGAAAAATAGCAAAGCAAAATGGAATTTTGTTCTTATTTTTTATAAAACAAGACCATTGTATTAATCACGAGCTTGCAGGAAAAAAAAAAAACTTTCCTAGTTAAAAGTAGCAGTCACTAGTAGGTTTTTTTTTTCTTCTTGGAAAACTCCATTTATTCAGGTATGGACGAATCGTTCTTTCTATCTATTATTATGGAAAAATAAAAGATATTGATCTCACATGCTAAACTTTCTTTAAGATCAAACAATTTCATCAAATTAAATATAATTGTATGTATGATAGTATCTATGATACCGGAAATATCAAAAAACCCGATTAGTGAAATTGCTCAGGATTGTACCAAGGCACACACTCAAAAGTAACCTGTCTGTTTCATCATCTGGAAGCCACACAGATGTTTCTTTACCCCTAAATGCAATGTGGGAATCCCTGCAGACAACCCTCCATAAACTGTGATCTCAAAATCTTGATTGATTTCTTTTTAATTTGGTACACATAACTAAACTATTAAAATTAAGCCATTAACCATCTTTCTATGACCTGATTGATTTCCTTCAAGAGATCGAGAGGTGGATTAAATTATAAAATCTGGTGATATTTGATCCATCCACACATTGCAAGACCTCCATGCCCTTCCACGCAGTTGAAAAACTGCATTAATGGTCAAGGTTTATTATGAAATAGGAGTAGCCCGGCCCTGTACGTGATACCTCTATTTTGAGTATATTTTTTAGTTTTTATGGATCCAGTACCTTTCCAAATGCCAACCTCTCTGTGTACCACGAGAAGGGGTCTGATTTAACCAATATAGAGTATGATGCATGGTCCATGGAGGTAGTGATCCATATATATGACTATCCATGTATCATAAATCTAGGTTTTCTTTTGTACAAATATTTCTAAACAAACCTATCACACACTTTCTTGCATAAAAAACATCAGTGTACCTTTAGTTTATATATACTTTCCTAATAGGCCTATCTATCAAATTTTCCTATTAAAATTTTCTCATTAAGATTTTCAATTGATCCTTAAAATTATTATGTCTTTGTAAAATTTATCTTTTTAAATCCCATTATAATACCATCTATAATTTCGTTGATATAAACTGAGAGATTATTTTTATCAATATATCAATGAAAGAACTTTACCATCAACTTAATTCTATCAGTAAAGTCGTTGGTAAAAGTTATACGTCATCATACTTTTTTGGTTTTTTTTTTCTCATTGCAATTCCCTCAATATATACCAACAAAATACTTTCATCAGTGTTTACTAAGGAATATAGCGATGGAAAAGTTTGTCAATAAAATTCACCGAAATATACTGACGGAAAAAATTTTATCGGTATTTTTATTTGTATTTTTCAAATTTCTGGTAATGAAATTTCTGAATAGGTCAATAACAAATACACCAATCAAAACCAATATTAAAACCCAACTTTGATGTAACAGTCTAATTCCTTCACAAACAAAAATTTTCATGTACAACCTTAAAATTTCTTGCAATATATATGATCTTTTAACTTGTGAAAACTCTAAAATCAACTCCATTCCCAAACTTTTCTTCTTCAATTTTACCCAAAAAAAAAACTTTAAAGTTAACAGTATAATATTTAAGACATCCAAATGTTTCAAACTCCAATTCGCAGTTCAAGTTCTGATCCATATCCATCCATCTTTTCCAATTCAATGATGAGGCCAAGGTTTAAAACCTGAAAACAAAATGACCTCTATTTTTTTTTTTCACTTGATTTATTTTTTTATTTATAGTATTGTGCTACTTACCAAAAAAGATAACAAAAAAGTGTACGAAGACTATATAATTATAACAGGCTTATTTTTTGAAAATTGATATTGAAATATACAAACAATATTATTATCTGATAAATTCTACAAAGAAGGCATTCAAAGTTGGTGATCAAAGAATTTGCTCCTCGAAAAGATCAACAGAAGTAGCAAACACACGAGAATCAATTGATGATTTCATGTTTATTTTCCCGGTAGCTGGTGTTATAAGATAAAAACCCTAGCTAATGTCAGTTTTACGTGCATTTCTAATGGCAATCTCTAGACCCGCTTGCTTGTTGTAAAAAGTTAAATAATAGCAACAAACACATGCATAGTTGCACTGAGACGTTTAGAAGAAGAAGAAGAAGAAAGGTTTTGAAACACTCAAGAATCTAGAATGGAGTTTGCTAATATCTCGCACTAAATTAATCCACTACATGCTTCGTTTCCTTTTCATTTTTTTTTTCCTTAAAAAAACTCGTAATCAATTGAACAAATCCCAAGAAAAGTGTAAAATATCCAAAATCTTATGCTACTAGAATTTCTAGAAGAAATCGTACATTTATTGTAAGTTTAGTTAATAACCACACTTTCATTATTGAATCAGGTGCATACAGGGATTTCTGGAATAACCATGTAACAAGGGAGAAGTACTTTCTATACCTAGCAGATAACACTTATTATGGCCAAGTAATTCTCAGCCTTTTCACACTCCAAAGTTTTCTCTAACGAACCCAAATTGTCTAAAGGGTAAGAACATGTTTCCTGGATAATCAACTCAACCTCATTTAATGGAGAGCTACCAGCTACCGGCCGCTGGATATATCAGTTTCTTTTGTTGATTCTTCAACCTAGGGGAAAGATAAATTAGAAGAGAAAACAAAAGAAGCAATGGAGTTTTTTTTGTCGAAGAATTTGAAATTTCTTGAGAGAAAAAGAGGAATCTTGAGCCACTATTGAATAGATCACCTTAATATAAATGCTTGATCAATTAGGTACTCTATAGCTCACCAAAGCAAACATCAAGATCTCAATCATGAACAATAGAAAGACTTCAAATTTAATTCAGATCCCGTGAAGCAAGAATCACACCGGGAAGATCAAACAAAAACCTAATAGATTTGAGCTTCACAAAGATCACAACAAGACAAAACAATAAAATTGTATATACTTCACCGAATTCTTAACCTTGATTACCATCAAACTTGAAAAGTGATCGTTTCAGAAAAAAAAAAAACTCTGAAAAATTGTTAGATAGAAAGAGATTCAAATAAGCTTGCTTTGTGGGACAAGAATCACACAAAATATCAAGTCCATGAACAAATAAAGATAGACGATAAATGGATCCAACCTAAGATTATTATTTTCTTAAAAACAAATGGCTTAAAAGATTGCGATAAGAAAGAAAAAGAAAAGGGTCATACTTAGATGTGCTACAAAACTCGTAGAGCTTGCCACGGTTAGAGAAGATGATGAGAGCAACCTCAGCATCACAGAGCACAGATAACTCATAAGCTTTCTTCAACAACCCATTTCTCCTCTTTGCAAATGTCACCTGCCTGTTTATCTTGTTCTCTATCCTCTTCAGCTCCACTCTACCTCTCCCCATACTCCTTAACTACAATCACAAGCCAAAAAAACCAAATAAAAAACCATCTTTCGTTATAATTAATACATAAATCTAACCATATAAGTTAATGATATATTTACTTTTGTATTAGTCTTTATTTCCTTTATATCTTTCCTTTTCTTTTGTTTTTTTTTTTTCGTTTCTTGTTCTTCTCTCAAGAGCAAGAAGAAGGTGATCTACACTTTTAGGAATCAGAACCCAAACTGTAACCAAATATGTGAAAAACGAAGAGAAAGTTGGATATTTTAAAGAAACCCTAGAGAGAAAGAAAGACCCACCAATAATAGAGAGAACAACAAAAGTTTGAAGAAAGAGAAAGTTAGAAGTTTAAAGAAGTACTTCGGTTGTCTTCTTCTTTTCTGTATATATATATATATAAGCTTTTCTGTAGAAAAGAAATGCAGCTTAATTAGGGTTAGCTGTTCTTTCTAGTTACATGCAACCTCTCTGTATTTTACTGTTTTATTTTTCAGTATTAACGGCAATGGGGTTCTCTACTTGACTTTCTCCTAATTAAGTATCTCCTAATCGGTATTATGTATGTCTTTCGCATTTATATAGTTATATTTATAAATTATATTGAAAAAAAATAATTTCCTTACAATTTTCTTGAGGAATTGATATATATATATATATATATATATAAAGTAAATTCATTTATTAGCTTTCAAAGCTTCTTGGTTTTTACTTTTTTGTCACATCATTGATTACGAACGTAGGTTCTAAGTTTGGAGAGTGTATTCACGCGCCACCGTCTCGATCATTGTGTCAGTGTTGTTGGAGGGAGGGTTGTAAGTGTGGTCACGCGCTGCGGTGGGGGGTAAAAATGGGACAGTGGTCCTTTCATGTAAGAAAATTTTATGGGGCATCAATTTGTCATTTCCAGATGTTTCCACACGTGGCAGAAAGAAGTCCTCTTCCTTAAAATGGAGCTCCTCCACGTGTCGGTTTGATACTGGAGAAAGTTCTTGATTTGGCTTCTCCGGATGAGGTTGTCTGATTACGGCGTTACTGTTTGGGGCATTGAGAAATCAAACAAACTAGGAATTTAGTATTTAGAATATTCAGTCTTGGTTGATGCTTTGCCACGGGCTCAACTATTTTTTTATATAAAAAATAATATTTAAATATTAAAATGAAATAAAAAAAAGTATAAAAAACAGCTTGTAATTACGGTAATTAAAGTCAGGCCAACCTAAAATATCTTATTAAATTTGTAGTTTAGATAATGAAATTGAAATAATTCGATAAATAAATTAAGAGAATTATAAAGTTTTTTTTAATAAGAAAAACATGTTAATTTTTTAAATTCATGACCTAAATCATTAGACCCAAAGCACCCAATCTAAACAAATTATAAAACTTAATTCTCAATCAATTAAATATTGAAGGATAAAATTGAAAAAAAAAATCAATTATACAAAAGGATTAAAAAATAGCAATTAAAATAATGAGAATCAAAAGTAAATACAAAATAAATTTTATATTTGATTGAAAAGTGAAATTGAAAAGAAAAATAACTTTCACAAAAAGACCAAGAAAAAAATTAGAAATCAAAACAATGAGGACTAAATTGAAAAACATAATACCAATAATATGAATTGAATGATAAAATCAAAAACCAATCAAACTTTTACATAAGGGCCAAGATAAAAAAAAAATATAAATCCAAAGAATAAGAATCAAATTGGAGAATATAATATTTAGTAAATTTGGATTGAAGGACAAAATTGAAAACAAAAAAAACTTCAACAAAAAAAGCCAAGACAAAAAATTAGAAAAAGAATAAGTACTACAATTGAAATACCAATAACCAATAGGGTTAAGCTATAATTTTCAAGGGAGGAGAGAAAAAAAGGAAAGAAAAAAAAGTCTACTAGTGACAAATTGAACCACCATCGGAAAAATGCGTTGTACCAATAGAAAGATGACATGATAGTGCTTCCAACAACAAGAAAGAAGGGTATTTTTGGATATTGGGAGACATCGCATGTGTTGCCTAAATGGCGTGAGCACCTCCCACGTGCCTTCGGGTGCACCACACGTGCATGTTCTTTTTTGTTTTTTTTTATTTAGCCAAATAGCAAAGTGACACTAAGATAACTTTATAATTACAAAAACACCATTGTGAAAAGACCAAGAAGCCCCTTGACTCTATTTTTTTGCTTTTAATGGTATTTTTGTCATTTTATTATTCATTTTAATTGTTTATTATTTTTTTATATTTGGTCAAATATAAAATTTCCCCTTAGCTAAAATAATAATAATAATAATAAAACCATTATGAAAAGATAAAAATACCTCTTAACACTTTGTTTAATGTTTTTTCTTTTAATGGTATTTTGGTTGTTTTTGTAAACCCCTAGTCTAAAATAAGAATATTTTAAGAAAAAATCCAATGAAAATTATTTAAGTGAATATTAAAGAGAGGATTAAACAATGAGAAAGTTGGGTGTGACATTAAAATTTGTTTAAAGGATGGGGACACAAAATAAAAGACATTAAAATCCTTAGGGACCAATTTATAAATAGGTAAATTAAGGAGTATAAATACATTTTTTCTCGCCTTAAGGCTGACAACTTGGTTAAGAGAGGGAGTTAGGGTTTTTGAAATTTTTTCTTCAAATTCTTGGTAAATCTCTTAAAAACTAGTTGTTTTAGGAAATCAAAAGGGCTAGAGAGTGATTAAAGAGGGAAAGTGAGTGATTTTAGTGGGTTTAAAGGGTTAGAGGAGAAAATATGGTGTTAAAAAGAAAGGAAAGAAAAGGTGAAAGGAAGCTTGAATTTTCTTCCAAATTTCTCTTTCGTTCTTTGTTGTTTCAAGGTGAGAACAACTTTTATTGTGTTTGGTTTTTAAAATGTTAGCATATTAAGGTTTAAAATGATATCTAGTATTATGGAAAAATGGATTTTTATAGTTGTGATAATTGTAAGGACATTTTCTTTTGTTAGAATCAAGTTTAGAAGCATGAATAAAGTTTGAGTAAGTGGAAAAATTGTATAAATTTGAAGGAAAATACATTCCCTTTTAAAGGTACATGTTTGGCTAGAGAGGGAGAGTATGATAGAATTTTGTTTGATTTTTTTGATAAAAATGATGAGTATTATGGGTTTAATTGAACTAATTATGATTGAATTAGATTAAAATTGGATGCTTAAAAAAAGTGAGGGGCTTTAGAGCCGGCCAAGTGTAGAATTTGAGAGAAATTATTTTTGGATAATTGGTATTGAACACATTAAATGGTAAAATATTTTGTATTATTATAGAGATAATAATTGTTGAGACAAAGATAATTAAATTTATGATAAAAAATGAGAATATGAATGAAATTATCCATCAAAAATTATTGAAGACTTATTGGATAAAAAGGAGAGGCCAATTAGGGTCTCTAATTGTGTTTATAAGAATATTGATAGTATTGGTTATAGTATAACATGGGACATCATTGTAGGAAGGCCATAGACGAGAGGTGCAGGACCTTCATGTGCAAAAGTTAGGTACAACAGTGCCTAAAATAAATAATTTAGCAATGCATCTTATCTTATCTTATCAAT
>Ga0325402_1004200_pt1 | contig 13250 bp, 9 predicted proteins | sample PopdelMetagenome_22_FD_207212 | JGI IMG/M metagenome (GOLD analysis project Ga0325402, IMG submission 207212) | Populus deltoides microbial communities from Bellville, Georgia, United States - Xylem-PdKOR-R3 | ecosystem: Host-associated > Plants > Phyllosphere > Stem > Wood/Secondary xylem... | reverse complement strand
TAAAAACAAATATAAAGCTTCATAAGATTTCCATGATGCAAACATGACCTTTAAACAAAAATTAAAAATCCTAGCTCCCACCTTTTCTTCCACAAACTAACCTTCTAGAAAAATAGATACAGAAGAAAAACATGGCTGGTCCAGGTTGATGCAAGCTGTTGCAGGATAGAGAAAGTCTTGGTCTTACAGCTCGTGACGAGATGGAGGTCGGAGAAACAAGGTGTGCATTTGCATAGAAAGATAGCGTCGACCAGACAGAGGCTGTTCTGTTGGGTTCTGTCCTTCAGTCTGATTGTAGTAATTGTTATTTTTTAATATGATTTTTATTTAAAAATATTTTAATAAATATTTTTTTATTTTTCAAAATTTATTTTTAATACAACTGAAAATTATAAAAAAAATTAATTTAAAATAAAAATATTTTAAAAAAATTCAAAAATACTTTTCAATGATAACAAAGAAAAGTCATGGTAGTTGGCTTTTAACTTTGTCCTTCTTATGGACTCACCGAGGCACCAACTACACTTGCGACTTCCTCTTTTTTTCAGTTACTAAATAGTTTTTTTTTTTTCATCTTCTTTTAATCTCTTTGCTTCACAAAAAGAAAAAAAAAATAACAATAATATTTCTGCTCTTCAGTTTTTTCTACTACTATTAATATTGTGGAGAACCAGCAAAGTATACTTCCCTCCTTCTCTCTTATCTGCTTAGAAATTTTGCAGGGTTTTAAGGATATATAGAATGAATGGCCTTACAAGTCTTGAAACAGATTACTTGGAGTTTGTTGAAGTTGATCCTACTGGCAGATATAGAAGAGTAAATATGCATTTATGCATACCATCTTTCTTGCATGTTGTCATCAATATTTGGAAATTTGAGTTTTGAGTCTTACATAAATGTCTTTTCTTTATGCTTTCTGCAGTACAATGAAATTCTTGGCAAAGGAGCTTCAAAGACTGTGTATGGATGTTTTCTTTTTTGGGTTTTAATTTGTGGGTGGTTTTCCATTTAAATGTGAATCCAGTTTTTTCTGAACGCGATGGTTTCTATTTTTGTCTATTGCGTTGCAGTTATAAAGCCTTTGATGAGTATGAAGGAATTGAGGTAGCTTGGAATCAGGTGAGGCTTTGTGATTCCCTCCAGAGACCTGAGGATCTTGAGAGGCTTTACTGTGAAATTCACCTACTCAAGACCTTAAACCATGAAAACATCATGAAGTTTTATACTTCTTGGGTTGATACTGCTAAAAGGAACATCAACTTTGTCACTGAGATGTTCACCTCTGGTACTTTAAGACAGTAAGCACTGCTCGAGTTTCAAGAAATTTAGTCTTTCCTTCTTGTTGGTTTGCTTATCTGGGTGATTGAAATTCATTTATTATTCAATGTGGGCACGTTTCATTCTTTTTTTGAATTTCAATTTTTCTGCGTAGGTATAGGCTAAAACACAGGAGAGTAAATATTAGAGCCGTCAAGCATTGGTGTAGGCAGATACTGAAGGGGCTTCTCTATCTTCACAGCCATGACCCCCCTGTTATCCACAGAGATCTCAAGTGTGACAACATTTTTGTTAATGGTAACCAAGGAGAAGTCAAAATTGGTGATCTTGGCCTTGCTGCAATCCTTAAGAAATCCTACGCTGCTCGCTGTGTTGGTAAGTTCAGTTCTAGGTTTCTCAAATTCCTTCTAAGCTCTAATCTCATCCTTTGGTTTTTCAAACTGAACACTTACATACGGTCTATGCCTTTTTACACTTTCCCATGCACACATAATCACTTTTCAAACAGAAATGCTTGCAGATGATTTTTTCTAATCCAGAGTGCTTAAATTAAACCAACTGCTGAAGCTTCTTCAGTGTAAGTATATATTGGAGTTTATTTTATTACCCAGGAACACCAGAATTCATGGCTCCAGAGGTGTACGGGGAGGAGTATAATGAATTAGTTGACATCTATTCTTTTGGGATGTGTGTCTTGGAGATGGTCACCTTTGATTATCCATACAGTGAATGCAACCACGCTGGTCAGATTTACAAGAAAGTCGTATCTGTAGGAACTACGAACTCTTCAGTTTTTTTTACTGATCCAATTTATCTTCATTACTTCATTTTACAATTTCTTATTTTCATGCAGGGGAAAAAACCTGATTCTTTGTACAAAGTAAAAGATCCTGATGTGCGGCAATTTGTTGAGAAATGTCTAGCAACTGTGTCCACTAGGCTCTCAGCCAGAGAGCTTTTAAATGACCCTTTTCTTCTAATTGATGACTGTGGATTTGATTTGAGACCAATAGATTATTACCAAGGAGATTTGAATGGAGCAGGTCCTCTTGTGACACAACCTCTCTATGGAATTCCTTGCAGCAACAGCTCTTTGACCAATGGTTACACTGATTATCTGGGTTACGATCTTGAGAATGAAATAGAATACCATCAACTTGAGCTTGAGACAAGCCCAATTGATCTTTTCATCTGTCAAGAGGACGAAAATTTGGGAAATGTTGACATTGCAATTAAAGGGAGGTGGAGAGAGGATGATGACATCTTCTTCAGGCTCAGGGTTGCAGATAAGGAAGGTAAGAGAAGTTTCAAATTTCTAGACCTTATCGTGTTTTGACATAGATGTTGACTGAATAATGCAGCATAAAAATCATACTGACACTGTAACTTCTCTATGCAGGCCACATACGAAACATCTACTTTCCATTTGACATTGAGACTGATACTGCATTTAGTGTTGCGACTGAAATGTTCGATGAGCTTGGTATTACAGACCAAGATGTTTTGAAGATAGCAGACATGATCGATGGTGAAATCTCAACCTTGGTACCGGAATGGAAGATGGGGATGGGAATAGAGAAAAGTCCACAGTGCACAGATGCAAGTTTTTGTCAGAATTGTGCTTCACATGGTAACCTACAGGATTATTTTTCATCGAACAGTTCAGGTACCAGGAACCTGGAAGTCCTTCCGTGTTCTAAACATGGATGTGCTGCTGTGCATGGGCGGTTCGAGGAAATCACATATCAAGTCAAAGGCCCTGAGCAAAGTACTAGTACTGATTGTGCCCCTGTTTCACCAAGCCAATCTACAAGCATCAATTATACTGACATTTGGGCTCAGCGAGATGCACCCAATTCACAAGGATCTAGAGAGATTCATTGTGGTCAGGGTCACAGCACGACAAACCATACAATCTTTGAGGAGCAAGAAAGAATTGTAAACAGGGACACTCTTAGAGAATCCAACGCAAGAAAATCTACCTGCGAGAATCCTTCAGCATTTAGCACCACTCACTGGGATGATCACGAGAACGAAATTAGGCAAGAATTAAGATGGCTTAAAGCCAAGTATCAGATGCAGTTAAGAGAGCTCAAAGACCAACAGTTGGGAGTCAAATCAAAACCTTCAAGCCTGAGTCCTAATTCAGATAACATGGAGCACCAGAAAGGTAACGTGCCTTCTCTGCCTTTGATGTTGCCTAAAGAAAAGAGAGGAAACAATGAAGCTGCCCTGAAGTTTCTTTCCTCTGCCAATAATTTTACTTCTTATTTCCCTACAGATGCTGATAAAAGATGTGCTGACTCAGCAAATAAAGAGGTCCAAAATTGTGAGGAAATCAACAAGGCATTCAGCCCCGAGCAAATAATCACGGCTAAGAATTTCTATGCAGGAGCTTTGCTTCCACATTCCCTTCACAGGGCAACTTCCCTTCCTGTTGATGCTGTAGATGTCTAAATGTATTTTTATGATTTTTCTTACGAATTGGTCGACGGGTAAGTATGAATTTAAATAAATCTCATGGTTATAAACTGAAATATTAATTAAAATTTTATCGCAATTTCAACAAAACTTTTTATTTCTGTGTTATTTCACCATTTATTTGTATTTTACATGCTAATTGCCCTCCTCTAAACTCTAAGCCTGAAATCTTGAATTCCCAGAAGTTCATGATTCATTTTAACGAAATCATATTGTGCCCACTGCCTCTTCTTTTCTCTCACATAGTCAGAGCCTTGTAGGATAGATTGACTCACGGAGCCAACTGAAGTGGAATGGTCCCATGCAATTTGAGCGTTCATATACCTACTACCTAGTAGCAGGCATATGCTTCCAGCGTGATGTACTGGGTGATCACAAGTTGCCAACTTGAGCTGGACATATCTGAAGGATGCGTGACTGATGCAATACAGCACTATTCCAATGGGCATATATGCCTGCCTCATGCCATTATTGCGACCCGCAAATACCTTGCGTCAGTGCCAGCGTGTGGAAGAAACCAAAAGAAAAACTACCATGCTGTGGTTCTACTTCGTTAGTTCAAGTCCTCTTCACGTCAGTTAGTTGATAATGTAAAAGTCCTCAAACTTTTTATCTTCTTCTAATCACGTGCTGATCCTTTGATTTCAAGCAGTTGAGTGTGACGACTCTCAACCCTCTAACCTCCTGCATACGATAACGCACGCACCAGTATTTTTACATTTTTATGATACAATTACTTGTAGATTTGTGTCATGGCGGCATTCCAAGCATGGAAAAACTTGAGCAGTAGGAAAGTAATCCAACGCGGAGACAGCTTCCTTTATGACTTCTCATTATTGATCTTTTTTTAAAAGCTAGCGCCCTCCCAACCCAACTTTTTCATGTAGAATTCAATGTAGTATGTGTTTTTTATTTAAAAATATATTAAAATAAATTTTTATATTTATTTTTAATATTAATAAATTAAAATAATTTGAAAAAAAAAACTTTTTTAAAACACAAAACAAATGTAATTAATGCCGGCATCCCATCCCCCCACTTTCTCACTTATGGCTCCATGACTTCTTGTTGGGTTTACACAGGGCTGTATGACTACGAAGCCTACAACGTGCCAAATATGCTGGTGTGTGTCTTAGTCGCCCATTAATTGGAACCTGCTACCCATAATTGTAAATATCTGTCCTTCAGAGCACGTACCATGGTTGTCATCTGTGGAAATTCGAGGCTTCACATTTCCGATTAGTTTACAGAAACCAAACTTGCAGCTCGATTTCGGTACTGTTAGCTTGAGAATATCAGACACAATTTATCTAGAATGAAATATCTCTACCGAGGGATATGGCATGGAGTTGCAACCGTGGCTTGTACTGGGCACACTTCTCGTTTAAGTTTGATTGCTGAAATTATTCTTCTCTAGTGAATAAGCTACATGATTATTTTACACCTTATTCTCTGTTATCTTTATCTGAATATAATACTACGTACCCCTGCAAATAACTTTAAATCAGGACTCACGATTTCAGAAATTAGAGCTTAAAAACAAATAATTTTAAGGAATTCCTACTCAGACAAGGTATTATTCTCTGCCTGCGGAGTCCATAGCACCTCGACAGCCCATATAGAACAATGGTAACGTATATCAGATACAACGTACACATAGTGGATAATACAATATTTAGGATGTCATTATTATTACCTCAAGTTCTTCTGCATCAACATTCAAAGCTCGCAAGGCACCTTTGATTTCCTCTGTGAATTAAGATAGGTAGTTTATAGAAAGTGAAGAGTCAAGGTAACAAAACTTGGCTACATAAATGGCACCAAACTGTTTGTGGGATATATGTGAAATTAAACGGGATGGTCGCATCAAGTTACAAGAACAAAAACTATCATCCTCATATCCATCCTTTGTTGTCAGATTAATTTCTTATGTTCGCCCGAAAAGTACCTAAAGTACAAAACTATGATTATGATACAAAGAAGCCCTGGGTAGAGCTTGTTTATTTGGAAAATAGCTAATCAAATGGTAAGCCTACAACAAATTTCTCAACTGTTGTGCTATTCGCAGAAATTGTGTCTAAATGAGGTAAGTCTTTACAGGCAGATATAAACAGAGTGAAGTTTCTTAGCACATAGAGGTGTCAAACATATCCTAGAGTATATTGTAATCAATCCTACAAGTGGGGGAGACTCTTGACATAACGAAAACATCTTCCTACTTGCAGTGTATTGCGTTCCAAAACTAAAAATTGCCTGTCATCAAAGTTTCGAACAGATGCCTTTATCAGGTCATAAAATCCGGCCTCAAACGTGGGTAGTTTTGGAGAAATCCCTGCTCAGACAATGTTTCATTCTCAGCCTGCGGCGTCCAGAGCACCTCCACAGCCTATATAGAACAATGGCAATGTATATCAGATACAATGTACTTATAGGATCAACAGGAGGCCCAAACTGAGAAGTGTTATATAGTGGATAATAAAATATTTAGGATGTCATTGTTATCGCCTCAAGTTCTTGTGCATCAACATTCAGAGATAGCAAGGCACCTTTGATGTCCTCTGTGCTTCTAATAGCAGGAACTTTGTACGTACCGTTAGCAGCCACCAGAATTGTCACCTGTGAACGGGTGTCAGGAGAAAAGTATGGGTAGAATAATAAAAAATACAGATATTTCAGACTTTCAAAATACGTCCTGCAAGAGGTCAAGTTAACAAGTAGGAGCCATCTAAAGACAAGAATAAACAGCTAGTATTAGCTTCTGTCCAGCTTACGCATCACTTCTTTCTTGGATAACAAATATCCCCTTATTTTTCTCACAGCATCATTTTAATTCCATTTGAAGGAGGACGCAGAAGATTTCACCATAAGAAGATCTAGATACAGATAGTCTAATGTTTACCAATGATAGTTTAGAAAGGAAAGATTCAGCAGACATTTCGGAGCATCAAATAATGTCTGGTTTATACATGTTTTTGTTTCATTTGAAGCTACAGCGAAGGCTATCTTCAAGTTAACAACATTCGTGATACGGAACTTCCTTGATCAATTAAATAACCACTTAAAGTAGATTCAGTATAAGAAAATGAAAGAAAAGGAGAGTTTGCCCCTGTAGCAGTGTTTTGTGATCATATTCCTTTTGTAGAATTTGCATCTAGGGGTTTGGTGACCATGTGCTACTAAAAAAACAAAAAAACTCCAAGGTTCAGAAGCGTATGCTGCTCCAATTGATCAATCCAAAGTCATCCTAAAGAGTATTTAGTAGACATGTAGTACTTTGAAAAGGATAAAGTATTACGAACAAATAGTTAGCTCAGTATGTCAAAACAAACAAGAAGAGTAATCGATTTGTCAGAGGAAGTACTTGAAACAGATGAACTTACTACTACGTAATTTTTTCCAGGAACGCCTTCTCTTTGTATAGTGACGTTGTTGAAATTTACCAGTGATCCTGCATGACACTTCTCGTTTTCTTCACTCGAGAGCTGCTTGAACCTCATTAGCAATACTCCAGTGGTACTATACTTTTCTACCTATTAGAAAATTTGTGGGGCACATAAAAACGTTCAATCGTTATATGATCTATAAGAAGAAATGAAGATAAACAAAGATTAGTGGTCAGCGACAGCTTCTATTGATTGCTTAAACATAAGGCAGTGACTATTTCATAGGTATGCAGTAAAGAGAGGGGCCGAAATCAGTTACAGAATAAAATAGGTTTGACATACCGATGAAAAGCCAGAGATCATGTATTCTGGATATCGTAGAAGCGCCGACACTGTTTCTGAATCCATAGTTGAAAAAGAGACACGGCATTAGTTGAATGCCACGGAGTCAAAAACAAATCATAAATATGATGTTCCAAAAAAGATACCAGGAAAGTCCTGATCATAACTCACTTGTCAGTATGCGGTGCCATCCCCTCGCTGTAGAAGTGTTTGCAGTGCTGGAAATTTCATTGAGCTCGTTTTGAAGTGAAAGAGCCGTGCCCATTAGGCCCACCTACAATGTCAGGATTGCAAAGAACTATAAACTAGCTCTATCAGGTTTTGGGTATTGATTTCTTTACTGCATCAGATTCCTTCTTTTACAAAGGAAAGCAGGAGTCCTTGTTTAGAAACCAAAAGGACAGTTGATTTGATTTGAATCTTTGTTCTGTTAAAGAAACCAAAACACTATCACTATCCGATATTCAGAGTGTACCTGAACCATTATAAGTGTGTACTGTTCTGATTTTATTGGCTCTCTCCTGTACTGTTCTGATTTTTTCCTTTTCCGATCTTTTTGGTATTCAGAGCAGCAGAAGGCAATCATAAAACCGGCAAAGAATAAAACTAAGATCACGACGCCGGTAACAAATATTATAACATCTACTTTGCTGCCTCTCCGTCCTCCTCCCTGCCCTCTACTTCCCCCAGAGTCTATATAGTCCCAGGAAGAAGAGCCTCTCCCGCCGGAGGAGAAAGAAGGGCCACCGCCTGAAGAGACGGTAGAACTTTCTCCAGAGGAGCCACCCATTGAACCACAATAGGCGGCCAAAGATATATACAAGAAGGACATTAAGAGAAGCAAAAGAAACGCAAGAATTGGTGGTCTACTAAACTTGATCGTTGATGCCATTGTGCTCTGCTTGTCTATATGTATGAATTATGTTAGGCTTTTCAAGATTCTTCTTCGTTTTTCCTGTGGGTTTTGGAGAGATTACGAGTTTTTTTATTTTATTATGGATAGAATTACGAGAATAAAGAAAGTTAGTAGGGGAAAGGGGGTTGGTATTGGACTGTATACGTAACGGTTTCGCTTCGCCCTATAGTTGCTAGTTAGTTAGAGTTGTAGCTTTTGGAACTGGGGAAGTATGCCAAGTTCAATCAGGTGCGGGCGTGTCAACTAACAATTGGTCCCATCTATTATGAACCCATGAATCTGGACCGTTTATCGATTCAGACGTGTAATCTATCTGATGTTGTTGTGGATGGACTGGAAAGTTACATTTGACCTGAACTCAGGCCCGTATTAGGCGAGTCTTTTTTGCAGGCCCATGTCCTTTGATTAGATATCACGAGCTGGAGCCGGATAGATCTAATCACACACTGGAGCGTACAACCACCGAGAGCCAAACAGAACCCAAACTGCTTCACACTGTTACTGCATAAAACCCTAATAATAATACCTTCATCTTCCACTCCTTGCCCAAAGGCAGCCTCCGTCCGAATCAAAGCCTATCAGCGTCGTCAAGGAGAGAAGAAGCCTATTAGTTACAGACAACCATGGCAGACAAGGCTGTGACTATTAGAACAAGAAAGTTTATGACAAACAGGCTTCTTTCTAGGAAGCAGTTTGTGAGTTCCATCTCTTCAGTTTCCTTTCTTTGTTCTTTTTTAGGTCTGTTTGGTTTCTAGAATAATACAGTCTATAAACTAATCATGGTTTTTGAAACAGATCATTGACGTCTTGCATCCTGGGAGAGCTAATGTTTCTAAGGTATGTGGTTAGTTTTTTTTTCATGTTTTTAACTGCTTTTTTTTCCTGTGATTTTTGGTATCTGATGATGGGATATTATGAAGGCTGAATTGAAAGAGAAGTTGGCAAGTTTATATGAAGTGAAAGACCTGAATTCGATTTTTGTGTTCAAGTTCCGTACTCATTTTGGAGGTGGGAAATCAACTGGGTTTGGGCTGATTTATGACTCTGTTGAGAGCGCCAAGAAGTACGAGCCCAAGTACAGGCTAATCAGGGTAACTGCCAATCTGCTTAACTCCCCTGCTACTGCTCTAGAATGTTCATCATCTGCTTACATTTAGTGCATTTGTTGAATGTCTTGTTCCTTTGTTGGTGTCGAATCATCTTTATGCAGCTGCAATGCGTATGCATAACACTCAATATGTTAGTGAGACTAATAGTTAATTCAAGGAACGAATGGGCAAAATAATACCTGCTGATAGATTTTTTCAGCATTATTTGATTAAAAGAAAATGTTATAACCCTTTGCTTGATTTCTGATTATGTGGAATTATTGGTTTTTGCTAGCTTGAAATTTCTCTGTGAATGAACAAACCTATTCTGTTAATTCAGATTATAAATAGAATCATCTGTCCGGGTAGCCTACTCATAGTGCAAACAAAGAACAAAACCTAGTGTAGGATAGACATTTTTAGAACCCTTCAGGATGCTTATTAAACTATAAACATATCGAAACCTTTTCATGATCCTAGCTACTCAATTTTTTTCGCAATAACTTTACTTGCATCAACTATTTCTCCAGTCGTATAAGCACTTTGGTCAAATCAGCTCTTCTTTACATCCATGTGGTATGTATGCAAGTAGCCTGGGAATTTTCTAGCCAATACCTTAAAACACACCTTTCAGTTTCTCTTAACTTTCAAATAGAATTCTGAGAGCCTATATGTATCACTTCTTTCTATAGCCTTTTGCACATTATTCACGGAGAGTATTGTCTCCAGTTTTGAATGCAGAAATGCAAATGCATTTGTGATCCTAGGATAGCATTAGTTTTAATTGGTAAGATGGTTTGAGGGGTTATGGATAATGTGTCACTCTACATTTCCATCTAGTCTTCACCTAATTGAGAGACTACAGAAGTTAGCTGCTATAGAAGTACTTTGCTTGCTGATTGGATCGTTAACTTGTCAATTTTCTGGAAAGTCATCTCCTGTGTTATTGATTTAGAGTCCAAATGTTCTCCTTTTTCCTTGTGTTAACGAGCTGGGGAGTTTGGAGCTAAGGTGAGCTAATATTCACAAACTGTTGTATGATGATGCTGGATGCATTTTTTATTCTTCTTTAGACATGTCTCACAAAAGCATCTGAAACCTGCGTTATAAAGGTTTTTTATTATGTTCAAGACAAAACAGATTCAACATTTGCTTGCAGCTTATATGTGTAACATTTTTCTTGCTACAATTCAAATTTGACTGAATTGATTCTGGATCAATAACAAGGAATTTGGTACCGCTAAAAACTATTCAAGGTGAAGAGTATTTTTTTTGCCAATGCAATGGAAGCTGATGTAGACAAGCTGCGGTATGAAGATGTTGAATGCCTTTTTTACTCTTCTTGAGACCAGTATCAGAATTTTTATGTTCAGACAATGCAGATTCTATATTTGCGCACTGCTTTGGTGTATTTGTTAGAATAATTATGTCTGCTTTTATTGTTAAGCCTCACAAACATGTACAGTTTAGGATATATGCTAGCTATTAGCTCTTTGATCTGGAACCATATTTGCCATACGACCACCACATGTATTGGTGAAACAAGAAACTGATTTAGTTTTCTGAAGTTCAACATGATTGTGTATACTGAGTACTCTAGTGCCTGGGTTTTTTGTGTTTTATGCTGAATAATTGCTTGTTTTGATGATAGAATGGACTAGCCACCAAGGTGGAAAAATCAAGGAAGCAACTAAAGGAAAGGAAGAATAGGGCCAAGAAAGTTCGAGGTGTAAAGAAGGTAATTTAGCAAGTTTTCTTTGGCAATCCCATTCCTTATTATTGGATTTTTCTAGCCTCCACATCCAAACTGTTGATCCCGAACATGTTTCTTCTATGTGCAGACTAAGGCTGGAGATGCTGCAAAGAAGAAGTGAGATCTAAGTGAGTGAGCTACCTACCCATCACAGTAATACGACTGGGAACCTGGATGTTTCCTTCTTGCATTTTATCTACCAATCCTCCAATGAAGTTTTGCAAAGTTTTTTTGTTTTGGGACGCTTTAGTTATTTTTGCCAGCTGTCTGAACATGCCCCTATAGAGGTTTAATATTCGAGGAATCATTTGTTGAGGTGAGATTGTGTGACAATTTTGCGTTGGTGATGTTGTTTTGGGTGGTCCTGATGCTGCTAATGCAAATTGTTCTCGCTTCACTCTTCACTCTTCACTCTTTTGGAATTCTTATGCCCCCTATACAGGATTATGAATATTTTTGTTTTCCAGGATTTCTTGTTAGTTTCTACAAGCAATTCTTGATTGTAACGCTGTGTTAGTCCTGACCTCAAATTTACTGCAACAGAAGTTGACTGTCAGTTTCTTCAAGGGGAAAAGGGCCATGGCCTGAGATTTAAATTCTATTCTGAATTCTTCACCTGTTGTGAGCGTGGATAGTCTGGATGCAAACGCATTACCCGGTGATGTAACTGGATTGCATTGGTGCTGCATGGTGAATACAAGTTTTTAGTGCCCCCATGCGACAGCAGTTGCTGGAAAAAATTGACTGTAGAAAATGACAATCAGGTGTTAAACTTCAGCATGCGCTGTAATTGATATCTCAATCGATCATTTCGGCGCGGTTCTAAGCGTTGGCTATCTCGAAAATTCCCCCTTTTTTTCCTCCTTCTCCCTCTCCCGTCACCAATCTCCTTCCTTCTCTCTCCGGCCCTCCCAACGCTGACCTCACATCTTTACCATCAACATCCCAAACCGAAGAAAAAAACATAATCTCCAAAACCCGCAAATTCACAACCCCTCCATCTAGATTCAATCCGATGAACGTGCAGTAGTAGCTTTAAAACATGAGAATGACCCTTCATTTTTCTTTGAACTACACCACAACACTTCAAGAAGCCTCTTGAACAGAAAAGGGAACAATTAACACACAAGTTCTAGCGTCCAGTGATGATGTTGGTGGCCTTTTTGAAGTGCAATTTTTTTCCCAGCGTCCAGTGTGTGAGTCGATTGTGAAAGAACTTGGACTGTACACTGTTAGAATATTGCCTAGAAAGCAACCATATAAATAAGGCGCGCACGGGGCATGCTGACGGGGTAGGGGCCCGCACCAGCATCAGATTACTCTGGTAAAACTGTCAACTTCACCATCATAAATTACAGATAACGCAAGAGTTATAGCAAGGCACAAGATTATTGAACATAATCTATTACTCGTAATAATTCTTCATAGTATTCGTTCTTGTCAGGTGACGCCCATGGAAAACAAAAAAATAATGACAAGGCATAGGCTCCACATCACTCTTCCAGAATGAAGAGTAGACTATTCCTTCTGCAGGCAAGGATCGAAATCTTTGACTGGAATATGTGAATGTTTGAAAATGAAAGCTCAGCGCATACCTCATGGTTTTATATTTTAAATGTGTTTTTAAAAATTTTAAATTTAAATTTTTTATCTTTATTTTTTAAAATTAATATAATTTTTTTATTTTTATATTATTTGAATGTGCTATTAAAAATAATTTTTAAAAAATAAAAAATATTATTTTAATATATTTTCAAATAAAAAATATTTTTAAAAATAATTATAATAACACTTTACAAAAATTAGGTGGACGCGCGTTGGTGCAGCTTTTATTATAAAAGAAATCGAAAGTCTTGCATGTTTATGGCAGTAAATGCTTCGTGAGTTTTTATATTGCAGAAAGTGCGATATAAAGGAGAAAAAAGCGAGAGCAAAGGACAAGGGAGTCCCAGAGAGTTTCGAGCGTGAGTACGTGTTCAACTTGTTGAATAATGATTTAAGCTTGACTC
>Ga0325402_1004198_pt1 | contig 13253 bp, 4 predicted proteins | sample PopdelMetagenome_22_FD_207212 | JGI IMG/M metagenome (GOLD analysis project Ga0325402, IMG submission 207212) | Populus deltoides microbial communities from Bellville, Georgia, United States - Xylem-PdKOR-R3 | ecosystem: Host-associated > Plants > Phyllosphere > Stem > Wood/Secondary xylem... | reverse complement strand
AGCCAAGTGAAGATGTTATATACAGAAGGAAAATTATGACCCCACAGGCAATAACCAATAGGAAACCAAGTCTTCATTCTTGCCTAAAGAAACCAAACCTCCGCTCGATATCTTGATGGAATGTTCACATGCAAGGAAAATTTTGATACTTTGAACCTTAACTCAGTAAACGAGATTTGACTTTCAGCTTATTAAATTGTGACCAAAACGTGTACTGGAACCCCCCACCCCCCAATATATCCAGTTCAGCACATTGCTAACGTAATATTTTTTAGTATTTTAATTTATATAAAAATTAATCTAATATGATTGGTTTTGATAATATTATAAGCAATCTAAATCACCTATAAAAATACAATTTTACTTTAAAAAAAATTCAAGATGATATCTTTTATTTTTTTAATATCGAGACAACAACATATTAGATTAATTAGTTGACCTGCTAAATTTGTTATTTAGATCATGAAACCATGATAATTTTATAAAAAGTAAATCAAAACAATTATGAAGTTCAATTCCTCAACAACCAAATGTTAAAAAATAAAATTAAAAAAAATATTAATTATAAAAAAATAAAAAAACAACTCAAGTCAACTCGAATTAATCTTTCAAATTTGTGACCTGGGGTCAAGACACCAAGATTACCCGAAAAAAATTAAAACAAATTTTAAAATTCAATTCCCGATCAAATCAATATTCAATAATAAATTTGATAAAAAAATATTTTAGCATGCAAATGTGTTTTCTAGAAATAAGAAAAATTCTCCATTTGAGAAAAATGATTATAGTCAGAATGAAAATTCTTATCTACTAATTTGTAAACAGATTTATTTATCTGTATTTTTGGAAAAAAAAAATATTAAACTCATTAGAAAAAGAGTCAAATAGCCAAAGGCGTCACGAATTACACAATAACTTTTTTTAAAACTGAAATTATATTAATTCTATGGAAGAGCTCGACTAATTTATGTAAGAAAAACTCTTGCACTAATTGGCAGGTATCACAAAAATGATCAAATATGTATTTAGCTATTTAATTTAGATGTCTTTTCAGGGGAAGAAAAAGATGTGGCAAGTTACATGTAAACTCTACAAGTCTCATGTTTGAATTTTTATTTTTAATTAACATAACTCCGATGAGTTTATATATATCTCAATTAATTTAATGAATTTAAAGATAATATTTGTCCTATTTTTCTCTGTCCAGATGGTGCTGTCATGCCTCTCCCTTGTGAAAATCTTTTTATTTTTTTATTTTTTTTAAATTTAGGTGAGGGTATTATGGAGATTGGACGAGGGTTAACTTAGGGATTTCACAGTAGATGCCTACGATATATGGAATTGGTAGGATAGCAATGACAACTATCTTAAAATGCAAGTTGCAAAAAACGGCAAAACTTGAATGGTCGGCCGTGGCCCAAGTTGACAGAAAGCGGTAAAAAATACAGCGGGGATCAGTAGGATTGAAGAACACAGATTTCATATTCTCTGCACGCGTTTGTGGGTTCAACCTCCCCAGCTCCATTATTGTTATTGAGAAAATCTTCACGGATTTGGTGATTTTACTTTGCATCCTCACGTAAAGTACTACTGGTGACTAAAATAGCGTTATGTATTATCTTCCATCCTTGCAAATCGGGTTAAATGGAATTTTGTGCTCATTATTTATATTGAATAGCTTCCTACAGGGCTCTTCAAATATCAAGAAGATGTTTCGACCTTGAATTATGTTGGAAAATTTTGTCTAAGAATATCGTTAATGGCCACATTTGATATCAAATTAAACAGAATCCACTCATTTTTTAAGTTAAATTTTATTGGAATTTAATCTCTAAAATAAATATTTAATATGAAACATTAACATGATTTAAATAAATTATGGTGAATGAGAAATTGATCTCGGATAACCCTTGATTGACATATTTCGATGAAACTCAAAACCCTCAATGAGAATTTTATCCCACGTAGCAAAGAAACAAAAAATTCTTAGGTGTTTGTTAAGTGAAAAGTTGAAAAGTTCAAATTAAATCCAAAGCGCACCAAAGTTTTTAAAGGGTAGAAGTTCTAAGCAAAGTGAGTTTTGGGCTTAAACACGGGCTTGCTGGCCCGACCCATGCTCGGGCTTGGGTTCTAGTTTATTATGAAATAATATTTTGGGTTACAAGAGATTATTTTTTATCAATTGAATTTTGGACTTGAGGCTTGATCCATGAAGAATTATTTCTTCATTCCCATTATTTTGTCTAGTCTAGCCCATGAATGTTAACACTTGAACACTCTCTTCTATAAGCATTTTTAGCAAACTTAAATAGTTTTTTTAGCTCAAAAATCATATTTATAGCAAAACATTTAGTTTTAATTATTAATTTATAGTGACTAATCTAACATTGATAATGGTAGGAATTAATTCTAATTATTATCACAATTAATTCTTTAACCTTTTACCATTCAAAATCTATTATAAATTGGAGGGGGGGGGGGTTAAGGGTTTCTTACAAGTTTTTCAAGATTCCATTATAAATTGGGGAGGAGGGGGGGTTAAGGGTTTCTTACAAGTTTTTCAAGATTCTTACATATTCTTTCTCATCTCATTTTCAGTGTTTTTCTTTTCTTTTTATGTTATGGTTTTCCTTCCAAATCTAAAGCTTATATTCACTTTGTTGAGATATAATTAAATTCTTTACTTTAGTTTAAAGATCTTGTTTAGAAGGCATCTAAACTAAGGTGGTGATGTTGGAATCTTGATAGACATATTATAAACATTCTTTCCTACAAGTTTTTCAAGATTTTTACACACTCTTTCTCATCTTATTTTTAGTGTATTTCTTCTCTTTTTATGTTATGGTTTTCCTTCCAAATCTAGAGCTTAGGTTCACTTTGTTGAGATATAATTAAGTTCTTTACTTTAGTTTAAAGACCTTATTTGGGAGGCATATAAACTAAGGTGGTGATGTTGGAATCTTGAGAGGCACATTACAAACATTCTTTGTACCAAGAGAGGAAATGATTCATCATTAACAATAACAAAAGCTTCATTATTTTAAAGTGCTTCAATAAATAAGTACACTTATTTGCTTTTATTTGAAACTTAGATATTTTATATTATTAGTATGCATGTTAGGACTTTATTTTGATATAAATTGCAAGTTTGGTATATGTTTAGTATGCATGGTAAAATCTTTATTTTTTTTATTCATAACATGTTTTTCTTGAGTTATGCTTTTACATGCTTATAGCTTTAAACATGTATAAACTCTAGTATTTTCTTGGATAACTCTTGTTTAATATGCTTTTATGATGATAAACTAAATAATCTATGTTAATTATTTTGATATATAAAATCTTAAGACTTTAGTTGCATGTTATTTGTTTAGTGAATATGTGTGTATTTTAGTGGTATGCTTCTTTGTTTAAACAAAACTTTATTAGCATGATGCATGTTAAAAAGATCTAAAACTATTTATTTTGTTTTATCTTACTTTGTTGAAAAAGTTCTTTGCATGCTTTAATACATGTTATCTTTTAAAAGATGTTTTTTTGTGTGTTTATATGTTTATACATGTTTTGCAAACTTGTTGGTATGATCATGCTATTTGTTTATCTTGCTTTTTTTTTATGCATGTTAATATTTATATCCTTTTGAACTACAATAAACAAAAGTGTTTATTTTTTTTTTATCTTGCATAGTTTAAATATTTTTGTTTTTGAAGTTGCTTTATTACAAGTTTTTATTTTATATATTGCATGTTGGCCAAAATATTTATAAATAGTATTGATTATTATTTATTTATTTTTATAGATTTTATCATGTCTTAGACACATTCTACTCAAGATTTAGTTGTCCCAACCATTGTTGCTTTAACAAGTACTACTTTGATAGTGAAGATTCCACCAACACCTTCTATAATGTATGGTGAGAAACCTGAAAAAGTTCACTGGATTGAACTTTAAGAGGTGGCAATAAAATATGCTACTCCATTTGACCACTTTAAACTCGATAAAGTTTTTGACTGAGATAATACCACAATCATTAGAAAATGAATATGATCGTACTATTATGGTGGTTGTGGATGCATGAAATCATATTGATTTTGTGTGTAAAAACTACATCTTGAATGAATTAGACAATACACTATATGATGTGTATAGTTTAATCAAGAGTGAAAAAGTATTATGGAAAGCTATATATAAAAAGTACAGGGTTGAAAATGTAGGTATGGAGAAATTCATAATCAAACAATTTCTAAATTTCAAGATGGTTGATTCAATGACCGTGATGAGCCAAGTTCAAGAGTTCAAACTCATTTTGCATGATATACATGTTGAAGGTATTTATATAAATGAGTCCTTCTAAATGGATGTAATCATTGAAAAATTATCACCATCATGAAAATACATCAAGAACTATCTTAAACATAAGCACAAAGAGATGATAATTGAAGACCGCATTTTAAGATTAAGAATAGAAGAAGACAATAAGTTATTCTAAAAAAGACCTACTCTTATAGTGCCTAAAAAACAAATGTTGTGGAACAAGTGGTAAAGTCCCACAACAAAAATTAAAAGAAGAAGCTTGTTATGAAAAAAAAAAATGAATCACAAAGAAGTTCAATGGCAAATGCTTTATCTGCATCAAGATTAGGCATCTAGTAAGAAATTGTAAAAATAAGGATCAGTAAGGAAACCCTAAGAAAAAGATTGCTCAAGTTAATGTCACCGAGGTTTATCAACTCACTAATGAAGTTTCTTTTAAGATATGTTTCCATGAAATGAAGCATGAAAAAATCTTTTACTTGAAAGAACAATTAAGGCTAACTCATGTAATCACCAATAATAAAAAGTTGAGAGATAAATATGAATCTAGATATCTAGTCTTCCAACACGGTCATGGACTCAGTTGTATTTAATAAATTTGTTTATTGGAACTAATATTTTATATTAATAAAATGATAACAAAAAATACTGATGTAACTATATTATTCGATAGTTTTACTCATATTTACCTAGTATTTTGGCTATGTTCTATATATAAAATACCTTAATATTCTTTGTTTTATGTTTTGAAGGCACTTTTGGATATAAGATTAAAAAAGAAGTAAATTGGAGATAATTGCTAGATTTGACATCCCATCGATGTTTTGTGCGGAGCTTGAGCTCTAGAGGTCGAAATGAAGTGATTTCAATGGAATTAGAAAGCTAACACACATACCTTTTTATAAATATATGGAAAGAAAAATAAAAAGAGAAAGAGCATGGAAATTGCAATCTTCAAAGACAAATCTTGTATTCTGCCAATGTTGACCTTCAGATATTCCTACTTGAATATCTTGAGTTAGAGAAGTCTATTTGATGCAAACTCAATTTTAAGAGATTTCTGACTATAAGACATATCCTCTTACCAAAGTTTAGCAAAAAAAGAGCTAATATGAGAGAGATATGAGTTTTTTAAGATGACACATAAATTCTACCAGCAGACAGGTTTTGTGAAAAAACAAGTCTAATTTACTTTCTAAAGCATTAAAACCGACATCCAAGTCTTTATTTTGGAAATTTAGCTCCTTTTAATCCAAAGTCAAAGCTTGAAGATTTTATGCAAGGCTATTTCTTAGTTTTTAGAAAAATAGTTATTGCACTACTTAAATGTAAATTGTCTACTTAAAAAAATACTATTTTGCAGGAAAGAGGGATTAGAGTTTCCTATCAAATATAAAGAAAGAAGAAAGGAAGAGAAGGGCGGCCAAAAAGAAAAGAAAAACTCACCCTTTCCTCCTAGACCTAAAATCCTGAATTCATATTTTTTTATATTAGTTTTTCAATAGACAAGGCTAAGTTCTTTTTCTTGGTCGTAAGGATACAAAAACCTTCGGATTTCAAAAATAGTGAGATCCATTTTACATTTTCTTTTCAGTTTCTATGATGAGTATGAGTATATTTTTTTTCTATGTTTTTTTTTCTATGATTGTTTAGTTTGATTCTAGAGCTGACTCTAATTTATAATTCTAACCAATCTACTGCTAAGTTTGCTATTAAAACCGAAGTTGTGATGTATGAACTTGTGAAGCATCTGAGTTTAATAACAGTGGCGGATATATGTTATTAATTTTAGAAAAAACATTCGATCAAATCAAACATAGACTGCAAATAGTTATGTTGTATAGTTCTTAAGGCTGCCATTAAATTAAATTACTAGTGCTGACACTGTAGTTGTTTAATGGTTATGATTAGTTACATTGCGAATAGTTTAACTAACTAATGTTAAGAAAAGATAAATATTTAGAATATAAATTAATGTTTTGTTTCCATGATCGGTTCTGATTTCCGTAGGTGGACGTCTACTTGAAACCAATGTTTGTTCTCTTGATAATTTTATGATTTATTTAATTTAGCTTGATTGTTTTGTTCTGTTATAGCCTAGATAACCTCAAATTCCCTCCAATTACATATTATGTAGCATAAAAATCTGAACTAAACCTTTCTCATGAGATCAACCCATTACTTGCTCTCTACTATTTTTTTATTTATTTATGTTAGGGTAATTAATTTATATTACTGCAACAAATACAAGTACAAGAAAGCAATGAACAAAATAAGTAACATTTAAATGATATTGCATAATTTATTTTAAATAATCTCAATTAAAATTGAATATCCGCTAGATCAGGCAACCACTTATACAATTAATTGATACATTTTATTTTTCAGGGGGAGTTTTTGATGGGCCCTTGGGGTTGGGTTCTTTGCAGCTGTGGTTTGTTGAATTATGATGGCTTCATGTTGTTGACTTAGTTCGGCATGTGAGAGGAGCAGCTGGATGTTTTTGTTGGTTTTCGGCTGCTTGTTTTTGGCTCTGCTGGCAGTAGATTGACTTGCCTGGCAGTACATTGGATTGGCTGGTTCAGTCCCTCATGTTTGTTATATGTGTGGCTACTTCTGGCCTTAGGAATGTTTGTTTTATGTTTCTTTTCAATGGGAGCATGTTCCCGTTTTTGTTTAGAGTACTGGTTACTCTCATCTCTGTATATACTTTTTCTGTTTGCTACTTTTGTGGCTTGGTTACCTTTAATCTTAATATATTCTTACATTTGATAAAAAAAAAAAAAATTGATACATTTTATTTAATTTACATTCAAATAAAAATGAAAGAAAAATAAAAAGCTAAAAAGGGCCAAGAGCTTGGGATAATATAGCCTAATACACTTTGCCCATTAATATAAAAGGCCATGCACTTAACCTGCAAGGCTAGGTCTGTGCACCTGCCTTTTCATTTTTATTTTATATCCGCAGCAGAATATGGATCAAATAGCAAGTTCGAGTTAAAGGAGCATAACCACACAAAGAAAATAAGAAAACATGTTCCTACAAAGAGAAGACTACATACAAACTATCTGAAGCATTTACACTAACAAGAACCAGTGAACAAAATAGCAAAGTGGACGACAAGGACACAAGCAAGAAGACAATACAACTTGATCTTGTAATATCTTTCCCTATCTATTTTTTGGAATAAACTTCACCTTGAAGCCGAATTTGTTTATTGAACCTCTGAATAAACTCCTCAGCTCTTGTATTTATTTCTTCATTGGACATATTTGCATACCCATCTTTTTCTTCAATAGAATCTGGTGGTTCATACTCTTCAGTTTCTATCCTACGTATAATGTTCTTGCTCTCATCGAACATCACCCGCTTAAAACTCTCTGACTTGCTACGTTGAAGAGTTTTTTCTACAACAACCTTCTTCTTGCGACGATAAGCTTCACCAAGTTTTAGGGTACTAGTTTCTAGCTTCTTTACTTGGGGATTAACGGCAGGAGCATTTTCATGTTCATCACTTTCATGAACAATTGGCAATTTTCCTTGGTGAGCAGCTCTTCTCTTTTCTCGACTATCTTTTTTAACCTCTTCTTCATCCAAGCGTACTGTCTTGATAATTTCCCGGTAGCATGAGGGAAATGACGGAACACTTCTTCGCCTCCTCATTATTACGTACTCTTCATGAACACCATGTTTATTAATACCTTTTGACGAAGAAGAGAATGAACCATAATCCAGGGCAATGATGAGGATTAGAGTGTTGGAAATGAAAAACCTAAATTTAGTGCTGTTAAAGAGCTTTCAAGGGGAGAGATTGAAAAGATAGAAAATAGAGATATAGACAAAAATAGAGAGAACGAAGGGAAAGAATGAAACTACCTTGGCTTTTTGTGGGTAGTCTCTAGATTTGAAGGCCTTGATTGAACCTAGAACTAAATTTGGTGGTGGTTTCTCCATTTTTGAAGGTAGAGAGGGGGTTGTGAGAGATTGTAGGATGGTTTATACAACGAAGACTTTCCTTTTCTTTATGATTTTGTGGTCGATGAAGCTCCAAATATTAGGGGATTATATAGGGACCAAATAACGTGACAAATAATTATTTTTGCAATTACATGTAATTATATATAGTTATCAAACTAGATGTCAAATTTGATTAAAATATCAAATCGAAAAAAAAAGATCTGAATCACTAAATCAATTCATGAATTATTGGGTTAGCCCATAATCAATGACCATATAAAAAAGAGAAAGAAAATATTAGTAGAAAGAAACAATATTATCATGTTCCACCAAATTGTATCACTAGGCATAATCATATTAAATAATAAAAATTCATGTTTTTTTATTCATTGTCTAAATATACCTTATTTACAAAAACTTTACATTTATCTATGCACAAAATTATTGCTTTTATGGGCATGCCTTTGAATTTATACCATTATTTTTAATTCATGAGAGATTTTTGTCTTTTAGAGACACTTTGTCATGGTAACGGGAGACAAATTGTCACTAGGATCTAAAGATGGCTTGTCATGGGGACTTGGAGATAAGTGGTTACGAGGGCCTAAAAATAGTTGGTCAAAAGGACCTAGAGATATAATGAAGATTTAATGGAGATTTTGCTATGGAAATTTCAAGGAGATGTTTCATGAATAGAGACATGGAGATATACTATTTTTTTTTTGAAATTTCAAAAGATGATGGAGATATAATTTATGAGATTTATCTTATTTAAGATAGTGCATTACAAGGATTGTTTCCTATTTGTTCATATTATATCTCCTCCTTCACAACTTCTTGAAGTTACCATTTGGAGATTAATATTTTTATCTCTTTTATGAGTGTATGACACTTTTTGATGCGTGTCTATTATCATAGTGAAAGAGATAATTTGTTAAGGGTTCTTGTGTTTGAACCATTTTTTATTGAAGGTGAATATTCCAGGAAGTCCTTTCCCTTTACAGCAGCCAACACCTCAGCACGTGTCATTGTGAGAGGTATGGTAATGAGCTCGAAGAATGTCAGACAATCATGGATGAACTTTTTAGTGCTTTTTTTGGATGGTCTCGTTGGAGATCAATGGCATGGTGGAGACTCTTCTTGTGTGTGGAAGCATGGGTAACCTTATAGGGTTCTTTGTGTTTAAACCACTTTGTATTGTAGGTAGGTACTGTAAGAAGTCTTTTCCCTGTATGGAAGCTAACACCTTAGCATGTGTCATTGTAAGAGTTATGGTTATGAGCTCAGGAAATGTCAAACGATCATGGATGTGCTCTTTGATGCTTATTTTCTATGCTCTCGTTTGAGATTACTGGCGTGGTGGAGACTCTTCTTATGTGTATAAGCGTAGGTGACCTTGTTTGGTCAAGTTATCTTTTTCCACCCTAATGTAACTTTTCATTGTGTGTTTGACGCTAAGGATATTTTTATTAGAGAATGTGTATAATCTTTCCCATAAGGAATAGTTGTAGATTCTATTGATCATGGCTTTAATGGCTATGGGTTCAAATAAATTCTCCACGTTTAACATTTTCTTGTTAATTCTCTAAAGATATGCCCTCGTGTTTTCATCATCTTATTGTGTGATGTCAAAGATCTATGTGGTGCTATTTTTTGCTAGAATGCTTGTGCTAAAACAAGAGATGAGCTTTATATAGAAATCATGAAGACCTAGGATGGAGCTAGGTTTAAGGTTATGATACCACACCGTAGCAGATCCTTGAAAAGTTATGAGGAAAAGCTTACACATGACATCACTTTTATTATCACTAGTTTTAGAATGCTTCTGATATTTTGTATGTTCTCCATTGGGCCTGTAAGGCCATGATAGTTGTACAAGTTGGCTTTAGTAGTGACACAATCCTTGGTGAGCTGAGTGTAACAATCTATGACAAAGTGAAGATTCTCCCATTTGGTGGGAATGGTGTGCAAGAGTTGCGATTGATACATTCTCATGCACTTCGTGGCTAGCATTTTATGATAGGGAGCATGAGAATGAGAATACTAAGATTCAGAAGAAAATTAGTGGAGATAATTAAGTTTATAGCTTGGATTTGCTGGGTAGTGCTTGCTCATTTAGAGAGTTGGAGTATTGTGCCTACTTGAAATGTTGTTTTATCTAATTTCTCCCTAAAATTGGAGTTGTCTTTGTGCACCTAGTGGTGTGGGTTGACTTTTTTGTTAGTTGTACTAAAGAGAGCAAAAATGTTCCTGTATGGCTAGAACAAAGTTGATGAGTACTTGCACTTTTTAAGAGAGTTGTTGGATACCTAGAGGAATTGAAGTCCCTATAGGATGATCAGTTACTCTTCCATATATTGGAGCATTGTAAGCCATGTAATTTTTTTATAGATGTTGAAAGCGAATGAACAAGCTGATGAAGTCGTAGAAGAACTTCACATAAAAATAGACTTTCCCAGGCTGAGTTCTGGGCCTGAGTCGTTCTTGTAAAAACAAGTCCCTTACGGAATTAAGGGCATTCTAATGCTTAAGTTAATATTTAAGTTTGATTGATCAAATGACAAGTATGTAAAAAATCAAGAGGATGAAAAACAATGTTTAGTTTTATATAGAGAAGCTCTGTGTGTTCTCTCTATGTTATTGAAATGAAAAAAAAAGTTCTCTCTCTCTCATCAAACCTGAGAATATATAGCATATATTGAAAAAAATCTAGAATAGCTTACCATGAAATGTGATATTTTTCACTATGGTAGCTCGAGCTGAAGTCATAGCTAAAGTCAAGCTTGTACAACTCAACATAATGGCAGCTTAAACAAAAGAAAATTGAAATAGAAAATAAAAAAAATTAAAAGAAAGGAAAGGGAGAGAAAAGAAGAAGAGAGAAAGGGTGGTGAGCTTGTCGGGCTGTACATATCAGCCCAATAGTTACAGGGTAGCTCAGTCGAGTCAAGAATTAGCCGAGCTACATGGTAGCATGATCCATTGAGGCTGCACATGATAGCCCAATTCAAGGTTGCGTAGCCTTGGTATGGGCTGCAAGTGCAACCTTTGTGTAGGTTGCAGACAACCTACATCTAGGTTGTCAACAACGTAGATTGAGGTTACATGTGTAGTCTTGGTGTGAGTTGTTTCTATAGTCCAAATTGAATATTTTTTTTGTATCATCAATACACAATTTTGATGGAGGAAGTAGCTTAATTGACTAGTCTCCTTTTTAAGGGATAGATGTTGACCTTTTTCAATTAAAAAAAAGGGCCAATTCGACATGTTTTTTTCTTTCTTCTAAGGGATTGATGTTGAGTTTTTACATATAATTAAAAAATTAATAAATTAAATGGCAGATAAAGCTAAAAAAAATACTTAGATAGTTCATGGTTGTAGGAGAAAGTACATAGTAAATGTATCATTTCTTTTGAAAGGATATGGTAAGAGTAATATTGATCTTTTCTTAGGCATAATTAACCTTTTACCTAAATCTCTGGAACCCGTGTATTTTTAGGTCTCCTAGTTTTTTTTAATTACTAGGTGACGACTCTAATTTTCTAAAATTTTCCATACAGATTAAGTTCTTTGAGTTTTCTTTGGTCACTAAAAAGAAAAGCAAGACATATGATTTTTTATGTATTAACATACCTTTTTTCCCCCCTTAACAATGATCTTTTTACTCATAATGAACATTTATTAGTTTATCATGAAATCATTTTAGTTGTACCAAATGCCTTTTCATTTTATTTTTCAAAATGCCTGCAACACAAGCATATTACAAGTAAAATATACTAAACCAAAATTGTGTTCCCCTGCAACAATAGAAACAAATTCACTATTCACATCATAGTAGCGCTACCATAAATTGACAAAGTGTCCTATTGGTCTATGATGTTTCTGCTTACTTACATCTTGATACATTAATTTTTTTATTTTCTTTTTTGATCCTTAAACTTTGTTTTCATCACTTTTTAGTCCTTGAATTTTATGAGGGAAGAGAGAAAGTCACTAAAAAAATAGAAGGGGAGAGAAAATATTTGAACTATCACATTTTAGCCATAAAAATGGCCAAACCTAGTATCAATCTGTTTGTCCCAGAGATGAGAGTTTAATGATGTTGGTTTTTCTCATCAGCCATGTCTAAAAAAATAGATTGGGACCTATAAAAATTATTAAGATTCGATTTGATTTTTGATTTTTTGAGTGACTTTAGTGTTTGGGGTTTGAAATGAGGCAATTTAGGGTTTTAAGGTGTTTGAAATGTGTTTTCCACTTAAAATGGGTTAAAAATGTGTTTTGAGAGTAAAAAATATGGCATGATTTTTAGCAACATGAGTTTGTTGAAAATTACTAAAGTAGTTTACAAGTCATTTACTGCAATTGTTTTATATTTTTTTGGATGATGAGTTGTCTACTATCACTTTTTTTACATTGAGAAAACAACACATCATTCAAAAAATATTAAGGGTACATACACACACACGATTCTTGGCAAGACCTAAATGCATCGAGTCCATGCCCAGTCGCATTTGCCTTTTCTCTTTTTGAGGTCAGGAGTGTAGAGCCTAGCCTTTTAGGCTCATATTATTTTTTAATTTAAAATAAATCTTTCTTTAAAATAATAATTACAATGCAATTTAAGAAATTATCTGATAGTTTCTTACTTATTTTTAAATAAGATTTTATATTTTATGCTTATATTTGCAATCACTTTTTTAACAATTACATATGAGCTTAATATTCAATAAATTGTAAGAAATTGCATATTAATATTCCATAGGAATTAAACTTTTGATTGTTAATTTTTATATGGTTTTCATGAGTTAATTATTCTTTGATTCTTTTTTTTTTATATATAAACCCAAAAAAATTATCAAGACATTGTTTTTTTTTTTTTGAAACTTGGGTTTTACATTATGATTAGTTTTTTTCTTATAAAACATGATATGAATTAAACACACATGTTTTCATGAAAAAACAAATTGATATGAAAA
>Ga0325402_1004196_pt1 | contig 13256 bp, 16 predicted proteins | sample PopdelMetagenome_22_FD_207212 | JGI IMG/M metagenome (GOLD analysis project Ga0325402, IMG submission 207212) | Populus deltoides microbial communities from Bellville, Georgia, United States - Xylem-PdKOR-R3 | ecosystem: Host-associated > Plants > Phyllosphere > Stem > Wood/Secondary xylem... | reverse complement strand
TTAAAACTATCCAACCATAATTTCCTGTATTGGAGGATGCAGATGAAACCTTTTCTCTTGGGCCAAGGCGTTTATTCATTTGTTGATGGCACATCACCATGTCCTCCTTCACATCTGGCAGCAACTGCGACATCTACATTCTCTGTCAACCCTGCATATTTGTCATGGAAGCAACAAGATCACCTAATCATGAGTGCCCTCCTATCTTCTCTCTCGGTGGAAGTTCTGCACTTGGTTGTAGATTGTAACACTTCTCATGCCATCTGGACAACACTGGAAACAACTCTTGCATCTCCCTCAAATTCCAGGATTATGCAGCTCCATGGCTCATTCCAGGATTTACGACAGAATGATGATTCTGCTAGCATTTACTTGCAGAAGGCAAAGGCCTTGTTTGATGAACTGGCTGCCGTTGGCAGACCAATCTCCCTGGCAGAATTTAACTTGTATGTATTTTGAGGGTTACGTAGTGAGTTTAAGGATCTCGTCACCAGCCTGTCCAGTAAGGATGCTCCCATCACCTATACTGATCTCCATAGCAGCCTCTTTACACATGAGTTTCTTCACAAAGCCTCTGTCCAGCCATCTGTAACAGCTCCTCTGTTACCAACTCCAACGCAGCAGCCAGCTGCATTCTTTGTGCAGCATCAATCTGGCAGACGGGGTCGTTTTCGTGGGAGCTGGAGACCTAACAATCGCAGCAATTTCTATCGTGGCAATGGACTAGCTCACAGTTATACTTCAGGACAACACTATCGCCCACAAGGAAACCGGTTCTCCTCTGGCACTTCCTCACGGCCAACAGGCAGTTTTGGGCAGCAAGGAAATTGTTTTTCTGGCTATACTCGCAATATAAAATGTCAGCTGTGTTATGAATATGGGCATACTGCTCAACAGTGTTCTCAGTTGGCTACTCATCATATGCAAGCTAATGCTAATCTTGCATTTAATACTGCCTCTTCCACTACTCCTGTTACTTGGTTTCCTGATACAGGTGCAAATCATCATGTCACGCCGGACCTTGTAAGTATGACGAGTTCAGAACCTTATCTTGGAAATGATCATCTGCATGTTGGTGATGGTAAGGGCCTTGTTATCTCAAATATTGCTCACTCTAAAATTCGCTCACCAAACCGCATGTTTACTTTATCCAATATCTTACATGTTCCTACCATTAAAAAACCTCTGCTATCTGTTCAAAAATTTTGTCTTGAGAATAACGTCTTTTTTGAATTTCATTCCTCTCTATTTTATGTTAAGGATCTCATGATAAAGGAAGTTCTTCTTTCCGGTCAGAGTAGAGATGGTCTATATGTTTTGTCTGAATCGTCCACAACGTCGTTACCTCAAGCTTTTTCCTCTACCTGTCTATCTACTTTAGCTGATGTCTAGCACCATCGCCTTGGACATCCTAGTCCACGTATTGTGCATTTGTTGGTGAAAAATAAAAAAGTGTCATATACGTCCACTCAGATTAATTTTCATTGTCCTGCGTGCCCACTAGGCAAGTCATCACGTTTGACTCTAAAAACTACGGGTCATCAAACTCGAGCTCCTTTTGACTTGATTTTTAGTGATGTTTGGGATCCATCCCCTATGTTGTCATCTGATGGTTTTCGCTATTTTGTTATTTTTGTGGATGCTCATACAAAGTTTATATGGTTTTATCCTTTGGTTGCTAAGTCTGATGTTTTTGCAATTTTTCATCAGTTTCAGGCGCTTGTGGAGCGCCAATTCTCCTTAAAAATTAAGTCTGTTCAAACCGATTGGGGTGGTGAATATCGAAAACTAAATTCATATTTTAAAACGATTGGTATTCATCATCGTGTGATCTACTCGCACACTCATGAACAAAATGGGATGGTTGAACGCCGTCATAGACATATTGTTGAAACTGGACTAACTCCCTTGGGCAGTGTCACGCTCCCCTTAAATATTGGAGTTATGCTTTTGAAAGTTCTGTTTATTTGATTAATCGCATGCCCACTCCAGTTCTTAATAATAAGACACCGTTTGAATGTCTTCTAAAATTTACACCTGATTATGCGTTTCTTCGTACATTCGAGTGTCTCTGCTTTCCTTTTCTTCGTCCATACAATGCTCACAAGTTAGACTTTCGGTCTACTCCTTGTGTTTTTCTAGGATATAGTACCTCGCATGTCGGTTATCGAAGTCTTGATTTGTCATCCAAACGAATTTACCTTGCTCGTCATGTCCGGTTTCATGAAAATGTTTTTCCTCTTGATAAAACTGAACAGATTGCAGCAACACCCAAACAGCCCTCTGCTCCATCTATACCCGTCACTTTACATCCTCTCATACAACCCTCTTCAGTCCCTTCACCACTGCCCCCTACACTGCCTACACTTCCTTCGGCTCACTTACCATTATCTGCATGTTATTATGATCATTCTTCAATTGCAGGTTCAGATTCGTCACACTCACAGGCGTCACCCGATGCTGCTGCCAGCTCCCCTGGTTTATCCCCTGTTCGCTCCCCTGTTGTGGGTGCTTCTTCTGCTGGGTCTCCTTCACGGTCTGCGCCTATATTGAGTTCTTCAACCACAGGTTCTTCCTCTCTTTACCCTCCTGGTATTAACATATGTGTTGATCTGTCTAAGTTCAATCTTCAGCACGTCCCTGCCGCTGTCTCCTCTCCATCTCAGCGGGCTCACACCCATCCTATGGTGCTTCGACCGCGGCTAGAAAAAAATGTTAATCTTAGCGTTGCGGCTGTCTCATGAGTCACGACCTTACCTCAGCAGGAGCCATTGTCATTTAAGGACGCAAACAGGTATGTTACTTGGTTATGGTCTTAAATTATCTTTGACTTCGCTACATGATTTATAAAATTTGTGTTTTCCTTCTTATAATCATTATTAATATTGAAAGAAGACTCCCTTAAACTATAGAATTTATGAATTTATTAAAAATACCCCATCAAAAGGTAGCTAGTGTGTAAGGCAGTTCGATGATATCTTTTATTGTCGAAGCAAAACAAAATTACTCCTTTCAAAACACAAAACCGAGCTTAACATGAGAGAATGCTATTGACCTGCTGGTCATGATCGCAAGGTGGGGACTGGCCATCCAAGTTAAGAGCTGCTATACGCTTGCTGTTTCCCCGTGATGTTGGAACGATCTCACACACTTGCTGTTCCTTCTGCAAGCTTGCCATCTCTCCTTTTCACTTTCTTTTCCTGTAAGAGAGAAGGGATTTTTTTGGGTTTGGATATATGATCATAAAATCAATTCTCTTACACTAGCAAAAGTATCTTCACAATTTAACTTACACGCGATCTTCTTCAATCATTTTCATACACATAGTACTAATCATTAATTTTCCTCCAATTACATATCTTGCTTTGCTTCAAATTTTCACCATCAATTTCTCTGGACTCACACAATAATGCATTATTACTAAGAACTTGATGAAGAAACCTTGATTGTGGGTGACCAAGCCTATGCTATCAGATATCTAAAGATGCACGCTTGACGATGTACGCACTAGGACATGATCCAGATTCAGTCAAAACATGCAAATATCCATCTTACTCACTCTGTCTTCACTCACTCTAGAAGGAGTGTTTATTAGTGTCCTGATGCTTAACATAGGAAGAAAAGGACAAAAAATCCAATAATACGTTTATTACAGGAGGAGCTAAATTATAGGATGTATATTATAGCAATTATATTTACCATATCAGATTCAGCCCCCACCAGTGTTGTTGCTCCTGACCCGGTGGTTATCTCTTCCTCACCCATGGTATCTACACTGACGTTGTCTTATCTCTTATTTGTTGAATCAGCCAGCGATTCTCTTCTTTCTACTCTTGTTGCAGCTGCCACTGGTTCTCGTATCACAGTTGCTGTGCCTCTCTCCAACACTAAACAAGTAATTTTCTTGAAGCTCACAAACAACAATTAACACTATTGACGAATGCAATGAAGCTCACTATTACGTTTATTATAGGAAGTGATGAATTATAGTGTATATATTATAGCAATTATATTTACCATGTATAGCATGTAGATTTGATCTTATATAATACTCTCTAATGTTACCATACTATTGTATGCTGTCTTACTTTTATATTAATAGAAAGAGATGGCTAACACATTATATTAAGCCTCTATTATTTTCAATTTGGTATTAGAATCACACATCTTAACACCTTTTCTTTTCTTTTCTTATGGATCCAACACACAATCACACAATCCTATTACCCATACCTGGAATCATCTCCACAAGCAATGATTTCAGATATAGGTAATGATTTTAATGAAGCTTGGTATTGGAACTTATCTAGGAAGAGAGATTTGAAGCACAGTTGAAACCAAATGTTAGGATTCTAAGCGATGGAAGAAAGGAAGAACTGATGTTTATTATGCTAGATATTGAAGCAACTTCATTGATAGTATCACATCACCTATACTGGTATGTCTCATCCTTCCTTTTCCCTAATATGGAAAGGAAAAGTTCATATAAAAGTAGAAGTCTTTGTTTGGTTTATAATTCATGGAAGGAAAAGTTCATCCACTAAAGACTTTCTTGTTCAAAGACATCTTTTGCATTTAATTAGAAGAGGAATTTGTGTCCTTTCTGTGAGAAGCTATATAAAATGTGGATCATCTTTTCATGCATTGTTCAGTTGTTTAGAAATTATGGAATCATTGTATGAAATGGTTGAGTATCCAACGGTGCATACCTAGAACTATGGATGAACTTTTACTTATGTGGTCTTCATTTGTAAAAAGAAAATTTCAGAGCAATATTGCAATACTAATGCTATCCTTTGGGCATGGTATATATGGAAAATTTGGAGGAACAAGTTGATATTTCAGGAAAATATTTGCGATTGGGATACATCGATTTGAGCTCATTCTTTATTGTCTACGGTTGAATACAATTGATAAAAACTTCTGTACACAGGTTTGGATTTGTTTCGAGGTCCCGAGGGGATCCTTTTATGGTATTCCTAATAGAACTATATATGTTCATATGCTCATAAGGTTTGTTTGGGTATTTGCTAAACATGATCGTTAACTAATCAAAATAAATTTCATTTGACAATATCTGTATGAAATTTCTCGATTAATCATCATCTAAATTGTTTTTGAATTTAAAGAGCACATTGAGTCTACATAGGACCCTGAACTTAGAAGATGTGTAAAAATTAAGATAAAAAACAATTTTTACATTAATAAAAAAATACTTATTAATAACTATCAACAATTTTTACATTAATATCAATTAAATTATGAAGTTATACATCTGAAAACAACCATTGACGATATGAATCAAAATAACAAGCAATCAAGAGAAGTCAAGAATTTCAAAGGAAAAGGGGGTTGAATTCGAGAGTTTCAGTCTTCAATCCACCCGTCAATTCAATGAAATCCATCAAATATCCATGAGAGCTTTCTAAAGTGTGGAGTCTCACAATTTGGTCAAGTCCTTATTTCTGCAGATTGCTCTCCCTAATATTGGCATAATGGATTGCGTTCCCAAACAAACAGTCCATCACCCTCAAAGACTGTTTCAGCACCAAATAATCAAAGAAACCAAGATTTTTCATTACATTTACTTCTGAATAAAACCGAAAAAGACCAACTCCTATGCTAAGTTTTCCTACACATTAAGCTCTGGAACAATGGCTAATTTTCTTGTTTGTATAATCATTTGCAACAAATTTATCAATGTGTTTGCATTATTTTTTCATTTTTATCTTTTGTTTTTCTTTAAAAAAAACAAAATGGGTCCATTAACTTTTATATTATTTAAGTTCTTTCAATTAATTAAACACGGTTCCTTAAATGTATGCAATTAATGCCAAACGTAAACTCTACCAACTAAAATATCTGCACCTGTTGAGAAGACTTGTCAATATGCTCCCAGCCAAAGAGCCTTCCCTCTCCCCTGCAACCCAGGTCCTAGCAACCTCCTTCAAACCTACCCCATACAATCCAACCTCCCAAGCACCTGCAAACGCATTTTTCAAGCTCACTGGTCCCCATCCTCCCCCTCTTAAACATCCACAACACCCTCCCCATGCCCCTGCTACTTTGAGCCTTTTGAAACCTTCGTTTTAGCACACAAACAACAACCATAACAACAAACACTTTCCTAACACAACTCCCGTCCTCTGTCTCCTCTAAGTTTTATTTTGAACGTTTCCCATCCTGGCTAGATTACCATGATCTAAAAAATGCCTTTTCAAATATTGGTCCTGTCACCAACCTCTTTGTTTCCAAGAAAACAACATCAGAAGGGAGACGATTTGGTTTTGTAACCTTCCTCTCCCCTTTAAAAGAATTAGACCTTTGTGACAATCTAAACCTCATATGGTTCGACTCTTTCAAAATTCGTGCAAAGCCAGCCAGATTTCAAATCCCTCAAGGTTCGGAAAAAAAAAAAACGATCCTCACCGCAAAACCAGAAACCAAAACCATGCCCAAACTAACCTTCAGAGACAACCAAACCTTTGCTGAAGTTCTCTCTGTCGCAAAGCCCTCAAAGAAGATGGTGGTCTATGAGTCTATTTACGATGACAAGGAATGACTTCTGAGAAGTTTAGTCGAATATATAGCCACAGATGTTGACTATGCTCAACTGGAGCATATGGTTTTGAAATATGTCAAGCTAGCAATCGGCTTTCGTTTCCTGGAAGCAAGCCAAGCAGTTATCACCTTTATAGACAAAGAGTCCATGGAGAAAGAACTGATAAACGGATGTTCTGCGCGCCTTGAAAAACTTCTTCTCTTGTCTCAAACCATGGAAGAGGGAAGTAAAAGTTATAGACAAATTTGTTTGGGTGTCTATTTTGGGACTGCCTCTGATAGGCTGGAACTGCAGATGTATTGAATCCATTGTTGAAGATGTAGGGAAGATGATTGGATACGACATTACCAGTATGAGCCAAGGTTCACTTATGGGAGTTAAGGCGTTGTTGAGCACAACCTCTTTTATGACTCTAAACGAACGTATTTCGCTGATCCTAAATGGTGATGAATTTGAAATTTCAGAATCTGTCATGGAAATGAAGCCAGATTGTAGTCCCCTACTTACCACAATCAAATACTCAATGGTACATCAGGCACCCAAGCATCAGATGAAGAGTTGTGTAGCGAATTTACAGCTTTATAAGAGTTTACAGTGGCGAGTACAAAGGCTACTGACCCTGGCGGTGACCGGTATCCTACGACCATTTCTTAACAGAGCAACAGGAGACGGACATGATCAACAAACAGCCTAGACCACACTGACGCAACATTCAAAACCTTCTGCCTTTTTCCTGAAATTAAGGAAATACACAACCTACAGACCAAAAATTAGCAATTGCACACTGCTTCACACCAGCCATCCTTTGCAGAGCCATGCTATGACGACTTCATGGAAAACACGCAAGAGGCAGAAGATAGTCACAGCAACCCAGGTGCCTCAGTGGTATCTTTTACAGGAGTGGGCCTCGTTAAAAAAAGAGTACCACAGGCCATATAAATTCTTGGGCACAAGGAACAAGGCTAAACAACAAAGCCCCGAAGCCCTGTATAATAGGGATTACAACCTCTTCAGCCCAGGTTACGAGGCCTTCTACTAAGCTAGCGAGAACCATGAAATCAGACCAGAACTAGAATCAGAATACACATCAACAATCCTTCTCTGTAGAACCCCAAAAAGTAGTGGAAATGGAGTTGGAAGAAAAAAGAGAGAAGAAGCTCAGAAGAACCAGAAGACTTGTGTCAAAATCTTGATATAGAAAAGGGAAGAAACTGATGAAAGATAGATCTGTTGTAGCATACGATGGCATATCGGATGATATTGCACCCGAATTACTTGCAACTAATGTAACTGAAACTAAAAAAAACACTTCTCTAAAAGACACTAGCCCATCCCCTGTTACCAAGTCAGCTGATGATGAAAAAGAAGATAAGAACCCTAACTATGCCTCCATGGATGAAGAAGCCAGTGGTACGTAGATCCATCTACCAACCCCGTTGAGTTCTCAATGCAACCAGCAGACCTCTTCAGAAGTGGTCAAGGAAACCACCAAGGATGCTAGAAGCAAAAAAAAGGAAACTGAAACTGTTGCAAGCTAATGGTAGCGTAGCTAACACTACGGAGGAATGCGATTCTTCAGGAATCCAGCAAGGAAATGCTTAGTTCTAGATAACTTGCAAGAATAATTAAGCTAATGGTTTTGACAACGAAAAAGAGACTCAAGAAATGATAGATAATGCAGTGGCTTTGGCTTTGGGAAACCCTCGAGACTGATAAAGATAAGAGTCTTCCTATGTGATTAGGATGATCTGTATAGGGTGTGTGCCTTATCCTATATTTGAATCCCATGTAAATTATATCTCTTGTAACAAACGTAGAAAACTAGTTTTTGTATCAGATGTAAACACTGTGGTTATATAAGGCAGAATACAAAAGATATCTGGTAGTCTTTTCCAGAATTATTTCATGGTATCAGAGCCAATTATAGCTAACGCTTTTGTCAATCCTATGGCTGCTATCACAAACACTTCTTTTCCTTCCGCTGCTTTTCATCTTCCAGCTCAAGTTATCTCTATTAAACTTGATGGAACTAACTTCCTTGCCTGGAGTGCTCAATTAATTCCTCTGCTTCGAAGCTATGGTCTAATGGGAATCATTGATGGTTCCGAACCTAGCCCTCCTAAATTTTCCAGTGAAGAACACAAGGCACAAGGGACTCTTAATTCTGCTCATGTAATTTGGCAGTATAAAGATCAAACAGTACTTGGCTGGATTATCTCTTCTTTATCTCCTACGGTGGTTTCCACCATTTATGGTCTGGAGACTTCTTGGCTTGCTTGGCAAGCTCTTGGTGCAAGATTTGCTGCGCCTTCAACTTCACAAATTTCTCTTATGAAGAGGAAGTTACAATCTTCACAACAAGGTTCTATGTCTTGCCAGCAATTTTTGGATGAAGTTAAATCCTTTACTGATGAACTATCTGTTGTGGGGAAACCTGTTGATGATTCAGATTTAATTTTATCTGTTCTCAATGGTCTTAATTCCTCTTTTCACTCCTTTGTAACGAGTTATATGTTGCTTGCTAAGGAGAAGTCCATGCTATTTTCTGACTTCCATGCAGAGTTGCTAAATTATGACCTTATGCAAAAATTCTATAGTCATTCTATTCAACCTGAGGCAGGACCATATGCTTTGTACATGCATAAAAATGGTTCCAAACCTGGATATCGACACAGTATCAACAAATCTCGTTTCTCTGGATCTCCCAAACCCTCTGGTATTTCCTCTTCTCAGTTTCGACAACCATTACCTCACCTGCCATCCTCATTACCAGCCACACCTGCTACAACGACTTCTCACTCGCGATCTCCCTGTCAAATTTGCAGAAGGGAGGGACATCAAGCTCTTGACTGTTTTAACCGCATGAACTACTCCTTTCAGGGCCGTCATCCTCCAACTAAATTAGCTGCTATGGTGGCTGAAGCTAATACCACTTATCTCAGTCAAAATCAATGGTATGCTGACAGTGGAGCTAATGTTCATGTTACCTTCGATATTGCTAATCTGGCCAGCTCTCAACCTTATACAGGAGATGACTCAGTCGGCGTAGGTAATGGGACAGGTTTGATCATCTCTCGTACTGGCACTGCTTCTTTTCATACTCCTTCTACTCTCACCTTAAACAATGTTGCATACTGTCCTCAAGCATCAGCGCATCTGCTCTCCATTAATAAATTTTGCAAAGACAATAATGTCTACTTTGAACTCACCAGCTCTCATTTTTTTGTGAAGGACATCCTGACGGGGAACACGCTTCTGACGGGGCCAAGTGAAAATGGATTGTACCCAATAAACCTACGTCAACTTCCATCTTCCAAATTTCATGCTCTCACCATGACAGTTGGCGTCAAGGCTTCTACCTCCACATGGCATTGAGGCCACCCCTCCTCTGCCATCCTTCATCATGTCATTTCAAAATTTTCTCTTCCAGTTAATGATTCAATCAATAAACAGACTCTTTGTGTGTCTTGTCAACTTGGCAAATCTAAACAATTGCCATTTTCTGACTCTACAACCGAGTCCACAACTCCCTTAGAAATAATTCATTCTGATGTTTGGTCCACATCCACACCTTCGTTGAGTATTTGTCGGTATTATGTAATTTTTATTGACGACTATACTCGTTTTTGTTGGCTATTTCCCCTTTCTACTAAATCTGATGTTTATTCAGTTTTTGTTAAATTTAAACTTTTAGTAGAAAAACAATTTAATTACACCATTAAACAATTTCAAAGTGACAATGGTGGGGAATATTGCTCTAACATCTTTAAGCAATTTTTAAGTGCCAATGGAATTTTTCATTGACTTTCTTGTCCTCATACCTCACAACAAAATGGCCTTGCCGAGAGGAAACATCATCATATTATGGAAATGGGATTTACTCTTCTTGCCCAATCCGGTTTACCTAAACAATTTTGGGTTGATGCATTTCTCACCTCTATTTTCATTATTAATCGTTTACCTACCATGGTTCTTGATTATTTATCCCCATTTGAACGTCTTTTCCACATTCCTCCTGACTTCACCTATTTCCGGGCTTTTGGATGTCAATGCTTTCCATATCTTCGTCCTTACTCAACTGACAAATTATCTTATCGTAGCACACCCTGTATTTTCATCGGTTACTGTTCTAATCACAAAGGTTTTCGATGTTTTGATCCATCTTCTAGGCGTGTCTATATATCCTGAAATGTGATTTTTGATGAAGGTAATTTTCCAGCAACAGTACAATCTATCTTCACTGACTCTGCCAGCAACGTGCGCTCCTCAGGTAATTCTCCTAATCTATTGTTATCTCCTCCCTCCACTATATTTATTTCTTCACCTGTTTTTCCCGCTCCTACTGTCCCATCTTCACCTTCCATGTCTCAAAATTCCACCTCACCCGACCATGATCTCCATCCATTTACACCAATTTCCACCTCTAGTCATTCTGCAACTCCTCTGGCCTCTCCCAATTCCTCTGCACCCATTCCTCAATTTTCTTCTTCCCATGACAGTGAGCATCCTGCTCATCAAGACATATCACCTTCTCCTCCCCTACCTCCATCTCACATGGTCACCAGATCCCAGACTGGCCACCTTAAACCACGTAGCTTTCCTGGTTTCCACATATATTACTCTACCCGTCACCCTCTTCAAGCTCTGCATGCAGGTATGGTCATCTCTGAGCCTTGCACCTATGCTCAAGCAGCTTCTCTTCCTGAGTGGAATGCAACAATGGACACCGAATTTTAGGCATTACTCAAGAATGACACTTGGTCTTTATGCTCTCGTCCTCCTGGTAAAAATATGGTGCCTTGCAAATGGGTCTTCAAACTAAAGAGACGGCCTGATGGAAGTATTGAACGTCACAAGGCTAGACTTGTTGCTGTTGGCTATTTACCGAAAAGTGGGATAGACTTTCATGACACGTTCAGTCCTGTCATCAAACCTTCTACTGTTCGTATGGTCCTTACAATTGCTGTTTCTTTCAACTGGGACATTAGGCAGCTTGACGTCTCTAATGGTTTTCTCCATGGCATTTTAGAGGAAGAGGTATACATGACACAGTCGAAAGGCTTTGAAGATCCAGTGCACCCTCACTTTGTTTGTAAGCTTCACAAATCTCTTTATGGTTTAAAGCAAGCCCCTCGGGCTTGGTTTCATCGTCTATCTACTGCATTATTGTCTCTTGGCTTTCATAGCTCCCAGGTTGATCCCTCCTTGTTCACTTATCACCACGGTTCAGTGCATGTGTTCTTATTAATATATGTGGATGATATCCTTGTCACGTCTAATGACCAGGAATTCATTACATCTCTTATCGCTAACCTGCAACTTGAGTTTTCCATGAAGGACCTCGGCCAGTTGGCTTACTTCCTGGGTATTGAAGCTACACGTTCTTCTTCCGGGTTGCATCTTCGGCAAACAAGATATATTATTGATCTTTTAGATCGCGTACACCTCCTTGGCATCCGACCTTATAGAGCTCCTTGTGTCTCAGGCTCCAAACTATCCAAATTTGCTGGGGAACCTCTTTCAGATCCAACTGAGTACATGCAAACAGTTGGTGCCTTACAATATGTCACCCTCACGCGTCCTGACATTGCATACTTAGTAAATCAGCTTTGCCAACACATGCAGACTCCAACCTTTGCCCATTGGACAGCAGCCAAACGTGTCCTACGTTATTTGAAGAATACACTCGATCATGGCCTTTTCTACAAACCTGGTTCCTTCTCTATTAATGCCTACTGCGATTCTGATTGGGCTGGTAATCCCGATGATAGACGATCAACATGTGGTTATGGTGTTTATGTAGGTTCCAATCTCATTTCATGGTCGGCTAAGAAACAACCTGTGGTTTCCAGGTCTAGCACTGAGGCAGAATACCGTTGTTTAGCTCTTGTTACAGCTGAAGTGTATTGGCTGCGTATGCTTTTGTGTGAGCTGAAAATTTCCCTTCAGGCTGCTCCTGTTGTTTAGTGTGACAATATCAGTACTTTAGCCCTTGCCTCCAATCCAATTTCCCATGCACGGTCTAAACACATCGAAGTTGATTACCATTTTGTCCGTGAGAAAGTGGCCAATCGAGACATAATTTTACAGCATGTCCCCACTTCTTTGCAGCCTGCTGATGTTTTTACCAAGGGACACACAGTTGATCGTTTTTGTTTGCTGCGGGACAAACTCTCTGTGTTGGATCTCCCTGCTAATTTGCGAGGGAATGATAAAGATAAGAGTCGTGTTGTATCTCCCTGTTAATTTGTGAGGGAATGATAAAGATAAGAGTCTTCCTATGTGATTAGGATGATCTGTATAGGGTGTGTGCCTTATCCTATATTTGAATCCCATGTAAATTATATCTCTTGTAACAAATGTAGAAAACTGGTCTTTGTATCAAATGTAAACACTGTAGACGAAATATATATGACGTCGAGCTCTCAGGAGGGTACGACAGGATGGCGACTCCACTGGGGACCCTAGGACTAGGCTTGGTATTTTTGTCTGTGTTTTGCCATGTGTTGTTGTTTTTTTATATGAATGATACTTTGTTTAAAAGCTTTAGCATGCATCTTTACATTTTGTCATACATGATATAGTCATTCATCACTTTATGATTATTATCTTTTTTGAGGGCACACACATTAAACTTTAAGTTAGGTGGGGGACTAGCAGCTTGCCTTATGACTTGAGTCAAGGTTTAAGTTTG
>Ga0325402_1004192_pt1 | contig 13262 bp, 4 predicted proteins | sample PopdelMetagenome_22_FD_207212 | JGI IMG/M metagenome (GOLD analysis project Ga0325402, IMG submission 207212) | Populus deltoides microbial communities from Bellville, Georgia, United States - Xylem-PdKOR-R3 | ecosystem: Host-associated > Plants > Phyllosphere > Stem > Wood/Secondary xylem... | reverse complement strand
GTTGTTGATTGTAATTGCTTATGACATAAGTAATAAGGTTTATCCATTATGTTTTGCTATGGTTAAAAATAGATAAATAATAATTGAAGATGGTTTTTAGATTTGTTTCATTGTTATGTCACTAGAGGTCGCACCAAATTGTGTATTATATTAGACACACATACGGTGATTAAGAATTTCATGACATGGATATTTCCCAAACTAGTTGGGTATCATTCTTATCGTCCACGATACTTTGTCAATAACTCCAACACTAGGTTAAAAAATGATGCCTTGAAAATTATGCTACATAGGATGTGTCGAGAACCTTCAAAATAGGAGTTTGACACTTTGTATAATGATATGATTGAGATGGACGATGCAAATCAAATAATAGTTAGAAGTTAAACCTAAAGAAAAATAGACACTCTCGTATGATAGTAGTTCTTGTTATGGCATTATGACCAATAATTTGTTAGAGGTTTTTAATAATATATTGAAATGTTTTTGTGGCTTACCTTAATGGTTATAGTATAGATGACCTATTTTTAAGTCTAATAAATATCTTATTTACCAATAAGCCGATGTTAAAAAATTCTTAAGGCATGAGGTATTGTGGCCTCCAGCAGTATTTACTGAACTACTTGTTGATATAATAATATCAATAACACATGTGGAAAGTTTGTTTAATCTTGCAAGAGGCTTATTTCAAGTTGAGCTCAATAGTTGGTGTTCAAAGCAAAGTACATGAAATAGTCAACATTGATGAAGGAAGTTGCAATTGTGGTAAATGGTAACTATACCATTGACCATGTTCACATCTTGTTATATGTTGTAGTTTGTGAAATATTGATCACGTTTAATCTGTTGACTTTTTTTCTATAATAAATTGTATAAAAAATGCATATACTCTTTATTTCTTATCCTCATATAAAACACTATTGTGGCCTGAATATATTAGGCTAATGGTATACAGATGTCCAACTAAATGGTGAGTGAAAAAAAGGTTAGAAGAGATCTACTCATTTATATAATAAAATGGATGATAGAGAGAGACAAACACAAAATAAATATGGCATATACGATCAATGGGGACATAACAGGAAAACATGTCAAACTAAACAACATATGTGAATATTTGCAGTTATATCAAATTATTAATATGAATTTATTTTTTTACATATACATAAATTAAGGTTTAATTTTATTTCAATATACTTATTTTGACAAGATTGCAAGTCAGACATGATGCAAACTAGAGAAAGTTCCTCAGCTTTTAGTAGTGCCGATCAACAAGATAATTTATCATTATAGATAGGTCCCAATGACATGTTAGTTTTGTACTTGTAGAACCAACATCACTCTAATAAGATTTGGAATGAGCAGGTAAGTTGACTTGTATACAAACATAACACTCATATTTAAACTCATTATCATTTTAATAATTATGTATAAATTGATTTATTTTTAAAGTGATTATCATGTGACACATCATCAACATGTCCTTATAGATTTGCATAAGTATGTCACTTGTATATTATTGAGGTTGATTTTTATAAGATTAGTATGCCTTTTGGCATCCATCTTAATCATAGATTGATTGGAGAATTAGTTGAGCGATGAAGGTGCAAGATCTACATGTTCCACAACACCTATATTGTAGGATATCACCAAGTTAATTACCATCTCTATAAATGGAGCCCCAATGACAGGACCTAAGGGATTATATAGTCATCTACTGAGGTGTGCCTCTAGCCACTACTTTTAGATGCGACAACACTAAGATGGCATGGATGGACACTCATTTTAAGACCCCTTCAGAGGATACAATAGAGGATCAATTAATTATGTATGCTCGAACATAAATAATATACATATTTTAGAGTATTATATTCACAGGAATTGCAAAAAAATGCAATGCTAATGTTCTTTCTTACTCTTTTAGAGGATTTTTGGGTCATTCCTAGCTACAGCTAGGGGTATCCATGTTTACATATCTATACCAATAGCTATGCAAATCATGTATAAGAAAAAAGACAAATAGTCATGTTTCTCTTGTTCCTACATATATAATTATTTTCAATATTTTCAATGAACAATTTACTTTGTTAATATTGGTTTCTTTTTAAATACTAACTTAGAACTATCAATGTAAATACATAAGCCTTGATAATGAGAGCATCTCTATATTGCTCGTCTAGAGAGTTGGGGGAATAATTTTCTTGACACTGTTGCATAGAAGCAACTCTCTATAGGAGCTTAGGAATAATAAAATTTAATAAATTTTGAAAAACATGTTACATATTAAATTACATGTAAAATTTTACTAATTTTATGGCTTATCATGCTAGATGGTGTATGCTGGACATTTCACTTTAAATCCTACTCATGTTCACTAGTTTTATTGAAATGAGTTAGACGTATGACAACCTCACCATGTATGGGTTATAATTATTTTTTATTATTTGTGCCATTATTTTTTTAGTAGTGAATTGTTTTCTAATAGATAATTGTCTTGAATTAAGGATTTAATATTAGCATATTCACTGATATTCTGATAGGGAGATGATTTATGGCTAATGACACGATCAAAAAATTGATATCTTATCCTAAGTACAGAAGTGTCAAGGTAATAAATAACCCGGTAAAACCGAGGTCAAATCACAAGGAGGTGAACTATATAAATTACAAATAATAATATTGATGTTGAAGAGAACTTTTGAGATGTGATATTGATGTGAGTATTAATCAAAGATAAAAACAATTGTCAAGGTTAGAGGATCCACTAATAGTATTAGAAATAAGTATAGTATAAACTCTTTTTATTAATCAACTGGAAACCACACAAAGAAGATTCCAATCAGATGATTTATTCTTAATAGTTCATTATAAATTTTTAACATGATCATATTAATTATCTTATTTTAGTAACATCATACTTTTAAATATTATCAGGAATTCATGATGTTAACTTATGTTAATAACAAATCAAGTTCCTTTTATAGCACAAGTGTCGATTATACCATACAATAGGCTATGAAAGTGCCAAGTATATGTTGTACCAATGATTGTACAACACAAATATAGATTAATCATTTAACAAGCAAGGTATTAAGAATTAATAATATAAAAAGATAAGGCATGTTAATAACAAACTTTCTTGGATATAAACATTGAAGTCCATGTTGAGTTTATATTATACCTATTTTAACACCATTAGTGTAACCTTTTCACTTTGACAAAATTAACTTAGCTAAACATAATGAAGAAGAGAAACATAAATAAACAACATAAGAACATAAGTATAGTAAAGGAAATAAAAAGCATAAACAAGAGATTAAGGAAAATATAACATGAAATAAAACTTAAACATTACAAAAATATAAAATAAGAAATAAAGAGAATGATCTTGATCTGAAAATCAAGATGTGTAGATGTATGGCAAATGTCACCTTTTATAGGCTAAAATTCGGAACTATTGATTTGATGAATAATTATTGAGTGGGTGGCCACCTCTTCACTTGGTGACAACCATTATCTTCTTGTCTGAACAAAATGTCATTGCTAACATCATAATTTGAACAAATAGTCTTCATGAAAGTTCTGGGCATTTGTCTCAGCTTTCCAACAAGACACGAATGAGCTCATTTAGACTTTTAGAACTCGAGATATGGGCTGAACACTGAACAATGTCTGGGTTGCAGGACAGATTCTGACTTCTCTTTTGTTGCTACAATTTGAACTTAAAAGCGGTCGTTTTGAATCTTGAACTCCTCATGAAAGTTTTAGGCTTATGTCTTAGCTTTCCATTCATATAAACTAGACCTAAATCCATGTTCTACAGCTCCAGTTATGATTTAATAACCGAATGATGTTCAAGTTTGAATTGAACTAGCATCTCTTCTTTAGGCTTAGCACTCTCTTTGTCTTTTCACTTTCAATAGGTAAACAAATCAATCAATCCTTTGAATTGTGAAACATGCCTGTATTTGAAATGAGCATTTACCATAAATTAAAGATTTCTTATGTTATCGGACTTGTTTATAAAACATGCTTAAGTTAGGAAATTTAATAATAATTTGAGTGCAATATAATGATATAAAACCTTGATAAAAATACACTTTTAAGTACTAATCAGCTAACACAGGTCTCTACTGCATTACTTTGATATCGTTGAGATACATTGCCCTATCAAATAATATGAAAATTTGGATTGTCTCAGCACATCCCAGATTATATTGATATTAGTAACAAGTTGCATGGTATTAGTTGTTTGGGTAAGCGAGAAAGGAATAGGTTGGTGATTGATGTAGCTTGCCTAAATATTTGGCATGCTAGGAGAGATTGAATATTTTTGGAGTGACATCCGATAATTGATATAGGAACTATGTGAGATGATATTTGCTTATAACACGCCAGTTTATTATACCTACACACATTTCCCGAAGTGTCCATATAATTCAATGCATTATGGGCCTCGTTATCCAAGATATAATCAATTGGTATGTGATAGTTTTTTTATATAACATTTATTAAATATCTTGTTCATATTATTATAGATGACGAGTGCTAAATTTTTTTTTATGTATATATTAGATGTATTATTTAATACGGGAGGCTCGAAGAGCAACAACCAAGCTTCATGAAGAAGGTGATGAGATAGGATGTGCCTTGGTCAACGATAAGCTTAATTTATGCTGTGGCGGACTTCTAGAAGTTAGGGAGGTTAAGTGTTTCAAAGCAACATTAACAAATGTTGAGATCACTTTTCATGAATGGGGATGTATAGAAGGGGAGGCAAATCCATCTACAAGCGATTCAAGCCCATTCATAAGTGTTCCAAACTCATCTACAAGATGAGGCGATTTTTGTGTTGACCCCTCCATGAGCACTATAGGGATGTCTACGAGTTGTGGTGGTGCAGACCCATCTACGAGCGGTCCAAATTCATCTACGAGCTGAGGCAAGTTTTAAATACAGTTATATTATATGTTTTAATATTATAAAAATTATAAATTTAGTTTAAATTTAATAAAAATCCATGTGAATTGAAAATAACATTGATTTTGAAATTTATATATATATATATATATATATATATATATATATATATATATATATATATATAGAGGAGAGGGGTTAAGAGGTTGAAAAAACAATTCTATCTATTTTTTTTAATAAGATGAATATAATATTTATTACTCATAAATTATAAATATAATATATATTTTTTTAAATAATAGATTAAATTATATTATTTTTAAAAATACTTTTTAAAAGTGTTTTTGTATTCTCTGTTTGATAATTTTTTTTTAAATCATTATATTGTATTCAACCAGACGGCCCCGTCGCAGGCATAAAAAAGTTTTCTCGACTTCCCAGGCTACTGTTTACTTTTTTTTGTTTTAAAGGGCAAAGGCAAAGATGATGGAGAAATGAATAGTAAATTGGTGTAGAAAGAACAAAAAAGCACTCACAAGCCGACACCAAACTGGGCCACCTCCTCTCCACAATCTACTGTTTCTGTCTATTTTTTTCTTGTCTGGAATCGATAGCCACCCCATTTGCATTTGCATCACTCTCTCCTGCACCGTACTCTCTCTCTCTCTAAACTGCAACCTTTCTCTGTCCGCCATTGATATCTCTGAAGCTCTTTCCCCATTGTTCAATCAATAATGGCTGTTTTAGTGCTTGCAATACTCATGATGGCCATGGCTGGTCGAGCAAGTGAGTTATGGCATTATCCTTTTTCTTTTCCTTTTTTTTTTCCTGTTTCGGTTTCTTTTTTTTTTCTCCTGACGGCCAAAGCCACAACCCATAAAACTAATCCAATTTTAGACTGAGGATATATTCTTTTCCTTTTATCTTTCAATGGTTGTTTCTTAATAACTTTCTTTTTGAAAAAAAAGGGTTTTTTTTAGGTTTTTTTTTTTTTTTTTTTACTTAATGCAAGTTTATATTTGTCCATTATGTTTTCCCATGTATACTCTTGTTGGTTTTAAGCAATGCAGCTTTCTTTATGTTTGTAACCATGGAACCTCCTCTTTCTTCTCCTCTTCTTCCTTCTTTGTGATGGACTAAGGCCTGATTATTGTTATTATTATTATTTCTAAAGTCCACCTTCTTTAATTTTACTAGATGGGATACTGCTGTTTTCATCGTTTCCTTTTTCTAACCTTTTCTTCTTCTTCTTCTTCTTCTTCTTCAAATATTGCTTCTTTAGGCTGCACATGGTGCGTTTGCAAGGAAATGGGCACCTCAGTCCTCCAGCAGACTCTAGACTATGCTTGTGGAGCTGGGGCTGACTGTGTCCCTATCCATCAAAATGGTCCTTGTTTCCTACCCAACACAGTCAGAGCTCATTGCAATTATGCTGTCAACAGCTACTTCCAAAAAAAGGGTCAGGCTCAAGGCGCTTGTGATTTCAAAGGCGCTGCTATGGTTTCTGCATCTGATCCTAGTAAGCCATTCCCCAAATCTCTCACATATATTTTATAGTTTCCTTGTAATATATATGGACTAATTACTTTTCACCGTTTTTTTATTTTTTTGGGTAATTGATTTAGGCATTAACGGCTGCTCTTACCCTTCCAGTGTCAGGTATTGCTGCTCTAATTAACTCGTAGAAGTTTTGCCATTCAACTTCTAATTTTTTTTAAAGCAATAAAATGTGATGTCAGATAAGGTCTGACGTATTTCAGGCTATTGATCCATTGGTGCCCATAACTTGTACCACCAGCATTATATTTTTGGGTTTTAAAAGTTATTTTTAAAAAAATATTTTTTTATTTTAAATTAATTTTTTTATGTTTTTATATTATTTTGTTTTGATGTATTTGTTTAAAAATAAATTTAAAAAAAATATTATTTCTATAGAATGCGAAATCTAGATATCATTTGCTGTGGCAGAATGGTTTAAACTGTCTTTCCTAGTAGATTATTTATTTGTTTATTGTGAATAACTAAGTTCAGGAAAGTTCAAGATTCTTAACAGAGCTGAATGCTAAAATTTGAGTCTAATGTTTCTTTGAGAAAAATAGGATCTAAACATGTAGAAACAAGAAGACAATGAATGATCTAGGAGAAAGCTATCATCTTTTAGTTTATGCTGCTTTACTTAGACTCCTTTACTAGTGCACCCATTTTTGGAGTTCTTCCGTCGAGGGAGAGCATTTTTCCTTGAGTACCTTAGAAAAGTTTGGTGCTTGCTGGAATTTCGAGTGTCCATCAACTGTTTTCTAGGCATCCTTCTTTTCTTTATAGCTGGCCGAGGAAAAATAGCTTCTACCAAAGAATTTGCCGTCTCCATATTTTTTTTCTTTCAACTGTTTGTAGCTTTTTGTTAGCAATGGTGGGTTTGATATTGCGAAGCATCTTTAAAAAAATAGTATTAATTTAATATTTTTTCAAATAAAAACACTCGACAAACAAAAATTAACACTCTCCCCGCACAACCCTTGTTGTGTCTTCTCGCAAGCCTCACCTTTGATCATTTTTCAAGCTACTCTACTCTTTTAGCTTTGATAAAAGGATGGTGATACTGCAATATTTCAGATCTAAAGCCCTCTAATAAAGCTATAATGTCACTGGAGCGTAATGGACAAGGACAATGTGAAAGATGCATTACCTACAAGGACAATAATGTACCTTAAAAACACACCACCTCATTAATTACTTTTCTAAGCTCGCCATCATCCATGAAATTCATAAACTGGCATATCGTTCAAGTTTTTTTAAAAATAACTTAAATAGTTAATAGTCTATAATGCTCTGATGAATTTATGTTCTTAGCTCTTATTAATATAGTTTTATATGTAGTGTAAATATACGTTCTAGAGGAGCGCCAAATTATTGATATAGTTTTTTAAATAGTGTAAATATACGTTCTTTTCCTTGTGTTCATTCCAATATAAAAGAAATCATTTTCATAATACTTTAATATTAATATTTTTCGTATTTATTTCTCAAGACTAAATAATTAGTTTTTTTATCTTTTGATATTTGTTTGCCTCTCCTATTGAAAATGACCTAACAGGGTTTCTATGGTGGGCCATAATGGTTATGATTTTCAAATATAAAACAGCATCAAAACCTTGGGATGGACATAATATTTTTGAGATGTGAACCAACTTTTGAATTCTGGGATGTCTTGAGAGATGTGTATGCATGTGTGGCCCCACAGTTCTAGGGTGGCTCCTGTCACCACCAGCTATACGGAGCAATATATTTGTCGCTGTTTCGAAAAAGTATCAATTAGTTCACCACAAATTCTTGCACTACTCCTAGGTATTCATGATAAGTAGACAACAGCGGGAGAAAATAGTGTGGTTGAGCTGTATGCGTTCACTTGTACCTTCCTAATTGTAGAATGAGTAAATGTAGTAGTGAAGCAAGAAACGATAGGAAAAGGGGGGGAAATTCTTGAAGACTAACAACTTGAACTCCTGTTGTTGGAGGGAACGTTACGCACAACTTAGCAACATGACATTAATGTTGTGGTTTATGCCTAACCACCCATCCCTGATTATATACGAGGAGAGGGTAAACGTGAGCATGTTTAGATTGCTTCCATGTTCAATTGTCATAAAGATCCACCCACTACTGAATGCCACGTTATGATTTTAAAATCTTGATTCTAATGTTGCGATGCTCCCTGTATTTGAGAGACTCTGCTGGTGATTTTGAGAGAATATATATTGTTTTATTAAATAATTTTGTCGATGACAAGAATAATTGTGTTCATTTATTGCAAATTATTTGTTAAATATAGCTGTCGTCACATGCTAATGTTTCTAATTTTGAATGTAAATGTAATGTTCTTTTTCTTCCTATTTCCTAGCGGCCAACAAAAGTCTAAAACATGGCAGATAAAATGCTATGCCTGTATTTCAAGTTCCTGAATTTTTATGTGGGAAGTTGAAACATTTTAAAACAAAATGCCAGCCTGATTTTTTGTTAAGAGAATACGCAGAGGATAGGGAAAAAAAAGGGGCTAAAAACTCTTGAGTTAGAGTCCATCTTTGTCGAGTATCCTTTGTTATGGGATGATATCACTGTCAGGATTCAAAAATTATCTGCTGACCTTCTTTTTGTCCAGCGCTGCGGGCACCGGCACAACTCCAACTCCAGTCGGCACAACTCCAACTCCAGTCACCACAACTCCAACTACTCCGGTCACCACAACTCCAACTAACACCACACCCTCGACCGCAACCCCATCTACCACCACCACTCCGTACACTGCAACACCTACTGGAGTGCTAGGAGGGATTGGCACTGGTGTAGGTCCATCAGGAGCCGGAATAAACACAGACATCACTGATGCTGGATTCAGACTTGAAAACACTGGCTTGTTCTCATTCTTTATAACCGTTGTGGTGTCCAGCTTGATGTTTTGGTGCGGTTGAAGGTGCAAGGCTGTGACTCTGATTGTGGCGCAGTGGTGGGGTATGCTGGTAACAGGCGATGCTGGATATCAATGTGCATAAGTGGGTATGCATGTGATTCTGTTCTTGTTTATCTAAAAGACATGCTAGCTAAGTTTTTGTTTGTTTCTACTTTTTCTACTTGGCCAAAATGATAGGCTTTCTAATCCTCTTGGACGTGGTTACTTCTATGGTTGCTGCTCTATCTGTGTACCATTTCCCCTGTTTTGTACATCTAGATTTAGATCTGGAAAGCGGTAATTTATTAATGTTCTCCAGACTCTGGCACTCCCCAAGAATTTTAATTTTGTTCCTTTTTATGTAATTTTTCAACGACTCACGTACAGTTATCTTCTATAATAAATTAAAACTAAAACATATTAAACCATGTTATTATAAGTATTATTATAAATTTATAACTGATGATATTTCAAAAGTTACAAGAATTGAATAGTTTTGCAGATATCATCAATAGATACAAGATGAGCTATGCTATCACTTGAGTGGAATAAAATCTGGACTTTATACCACTACTTGTTTTTTTTCTTATAATCTAATTATATAAGTTAACAATAAAGATTTTATATAAGTTGATACTTAGATAATATACTTATTGAAATCCCGAATAAAACTAGCCTGTGAGGATATCGGATAATATATATATATATATAGATTAACAATAAAGAAGGGAATACTTTACTTCCTTCGGCGTCACCTTTCGCTGTATTCCTTCCGCGTGGGTTCTAACAAAGCCTATAGCTTTTGAAAACATTCTTCTCAAGTTGGCGGCTATGTTCAATAGACCAAGCTTTTTATTCTTATTACTATGTCTTTGTACAATATATTTATTTATCTTGTTTATAATATAATATTGTTGATCTAATAGATAATTTGATGATCAATCGTATCATCCCATTGGTCGATTACTTGATTGATATGCCATTTGTTTTTCTTTTTCTTTTTCAACAAGGAAAATTACTATTATAACTTAATCCTAAAGCTGTGAATAAATTGTTGTACGTGGGGTTTATCATTCTTTTAAGCTGCTGATAACTTATTTATATTGTTCCCAATATAGAATTTCACATGGGCATAAAATCTTGATCTTGTACAAATTATTTATAGTAGATAAAGATTCTTATAACTTTAATCCTCGTATAATTTATACTACTTAACTCATGTTCATCATTCTAATAGTCATTTGTGCTTGTATTATTCTATGATACCCATATGTTATTACACTAAAAATTTTCTTTTTCCATATGCTTGTATCATTCTATGATACCCACTAGTTATCATACTAAAGATTTTTTTATATATATATATGACTTGATCAATTGGTTGTTTGATGTGAATCATAGTATCTTAGATGATAGTCAATTTCACCCTTTCTTATTGTTGATGGTTGATTTCGACTTTCTTTATTGGTTTGCTTGAAAACTAACAATGAATAACAACTATTCTTAATTACACAACACATGGATGATTTATTTTTTATATAAGCAATGCTCTCAATATTCATTTATTTAAGATACATTAAGGAATATCAATTTGCCTTTTATGTTTAAATCGATCGAAAAAAATTTCATGAATGACGCGACAAATCAAGCATTGTTCTTCTAAAATATCGACAATATTTCATTGTCTAACATGTTAGTTAATTAATCAATTTCAAAATAAGATGTTTTCTAGCTTTTAAGTGTGATGCTTAGGATTAAAATAAAAGTTATGTTGAGTTGCAATTAATTTATCAATTCAATCAATTAACTACCATGTTCTTCCATCTTTTTCGAAAAATCCTCGATTCTTCTTAGCATAAACCAAAGATTTCCATAAAAATATAAACTCTAAGCTTACTTGTCTCTTCAAACACAAAAAGGCATGTTTAAGCTCTATATGGCAAAAACCTTCTTTTATTTCTCGCTTCCAAAACTATGCAGATTGTATCCCCAATGTACAATGGTTTATCATCGGCAATGTTTAAAAAAAATATCTAAAGAATATTTTGGTCCATACTAAGAGTAAGTTCCTCAAGAAATAGATAACTTGTTCATCTTAGATGCAGAGAGAGAGGCTTCCACTCTAGGATAATCATATGAACATCAACATGGGGAAGAAGTTCATCCTAACATGGCTTATTGTTGCCACTCCAGATTACATCAAGTAGTTAGATAGAATGGAACAAAACTTTAGTGAAGAATGAAGATGCTAGAAGATTTTTTACGCCATCTAACTATCTAGGATTACCACCAAGTCTAACAAGAAGATGTCGACAGCTTTATCCTTTCTTTTTTGTTGAAGTCAAATAACGTCTTTGTATTCAAGTATAAGATGTAAACCATAGCTCTATTATATTGTTTGGAACCATATGAATTGGATTGAATTCATATGGTTAAATCTATTCTTGTGTTTGGAATCTTTTTAAGGGCGTTGTTTCAATTCATAAAGTTATATCAATTCTTGTATTTGGAATCTTTTTAAGGGTGTTGGTTTGAATTTTAAATTGAATTCAATTTTTAAAAAAAGGAAGAGAAAAATCAAAAAAGAGACCCTTTAATTTGCTGTAGTAATTCAATTCAAATCAATATTGAAAATTATTTTTCAAAAATACCCCTTTTTTCATTCTAAAACCCTTACAAAGTAACTTTTTATTCTCTGCCAAAACCCCCACTCTCTTTCTTGTTTCTTCTTATTTAACAAAAGCTTTGGCTTAAGAATATATATTTATGGTATCTTTATAAGTTGTTAACATTATCAAAATTATGTTGGTCATTTATTTCTCCATTTGGTAATATGATTTGTGTTGGATTGATATTAATTTTATTTAAGTCTGATTTGAGTAAAATGTTATAATTTTTATTGCAATATTTCTAGAATCTTATTCTTAATATTCCAATGAAAATATTAATTTGATAAAAAAACTTATATAAATATATATTGATTTTTTCCAATAAACATTTAATATGAAATAAGTCTATTTATTTCTTTTTTAAATATCTATATTTTTTGATATTTTAAATAAATATAAGGGTCATGGTAACAGAAAGAAATATTTATGAATTAAAGGAAAAATAGTCAATATTGTCAATTCAATTCATTTCTACAAGTATTCCAAATAATATAATTGAATTCAATTATGTAATTTAGTATTTTATTCCAAACATAAATTATAATAAGTTATTAATTGATTTGAAATTTGCTTCAGAATTGAATTCAATTTTGCATGTGATTTAGTTTCTAATAAGATGTATAGATTTGACCGTAATAAAAAAGGCCTATATTAAGGAGGTGAGGAGCTTTATCCCTCCACACAACGTGACCCATGTCAATTTAAAAATCTATTGGCAAGTAGTCCTAAATACAATGTTTTATTAAAAAGAGAGAAGAAATGAACTAACTTTCCATCCTAGAAAGAACATATGGCTTTTTTTTCTCCACTAGGTGCATAGGTATTTAATTTGTTTCAAGTGTAATAAACCAACCAGGGCCTATTTGAAAATAGTATTGGCTTTGGCTAAGGGTATGACTATTGCCTTTAGATAGTTTATACTGAGTCATATATACAAGGCATTAGGGGAATGCTAATTAGAAGTGAAGACCACCATTTCATGATAAAAATATACTTGTATTGTGTTTTATGGTGGGTTTAGGCATAGAATACTTATTTTTATAGGTTCAGTATTGTACAATCAACTCTAGACCCCTAAATAGTTTGTATTGGGAAGAGTTTGATGAGAACTCTTTTTCATAGTTTTCCTTTTAAACGATACTTAGAAACCTTTATAGTAATGGCAAAAATGAGTGATCATTCGCATCAAGGAGAATAGGTCTTATATGATTGTTGATTCCTTAACATAG
>Ga0325402_1004189_pt1 | contig 13262 bp, 7 predicted proteins | sample PopdelMetagenome_22_FD_207212 | JGI IMG/M metagenome (GOLD analysis project Ga0325402, IMG submission 207212) | Populus deltoides microbial communities from Bellville, Georgia, United States - Xylem-PdKOR-R3 | ecosystem: Host-associated > Plants > Phyllosphere > Stem > Wood/Secondary xylem... | reverse complement strand
GACACAGCTACAAGTACGTCCTTTATATTTCTCCAATAATTTTTTCCTTTTTAATTGAAATTGTCAACTTCAATACATTATGATTTCTAAAACTGAAGTAATTGATACGTGGAGATAATTCCATTAGCCATCCACTAAATTTAAAAACGAGTTGTCTAACTGTATCTTTCCCTGTCTCTTGATTATTGTAAGAAATCCTACCTAGATTTTTCAATCTTTATGTTTTCCCAGTTTGAGAAAAATTGAGGAACTTCCCTCAATTAATCGAAGTATTTGAAGAGGAAGATAAACCTTCATCTGCTAATATTGAGTTGTTTGTTTCAGTCCTGCAACTTCTGATTTCATATTCCCATGCTCTGTTGCCATGTCTGCTTAAATCCTTTTGTTGATAAGTTTTTGGCTGAAGTATTGGGGACAATTCGTTCATTTATTTACCAAAATTATATACTTCCAAAGTGTACAAAATTTATTAGGAATGATATGTAACAAATTGGTATCCTTGCTTTCTTTTGATGTAGGGGTTGACAAATTTGGAAACATTATGCTTGGAATCCCTGCCTAACATGAGGTGTATATGGAAGGGTCTCGTGCTGAGCAAATTGACTACTTTGGAGGTGGTTAAGTGTAAGAGACTGACATATGTATTCACATGCAGCATGATTGTCAGTCTAGTTCAACTGAAAGTCCTAAAGATATTGTCATGTGAGGAATTGGAGCAAATCATTGCTAGGGATAATGATGATGAAAAGGATCAGATATTGCCAGGAGATCATCTTCAATCTTTATGCTTCCCTAATTTGTGTGAAGTTGAGATTAGAGAATGCAACAAGTTGGAGAGTCTCTTCCCAGTAGCCATGGCTTCAGGTTTCCCAAAGCTGCAAACACTGAGAGTAAGTGAAGCCTCTCAATTATTGGTAGTATTTGGGCAGGATGATCATGCTTCACTTATCAACATTGAGAAGGAGATGGTGCTTCCTAATCTAATTGTGCTGTGGCTAGAACAATTATCAAGTATTGTCTATTTTAGTTTCGGATGCTGTGATTTCTTATTCCCTCATTTGGAGACGTTGATGGTCCATCAATGCCCGAAGCTGACCACAAAATTTGCTATTACACCAGATGGTGCAATAAGTGCTCGATCAGAGGTGCTGCTGATTTGACTTGATTTCTTGTCTCTCTTCTTGTGTGTTTGTTTCATGTTTCCCTTCAATAATAAGACTTACAAGTTAAAATGAGTATGACATGCTTTAATTGGTTTACAGACATCTCAAGTAGCTGAAGATTCAAGCAGTAATAGAGAGTGGACCAGAGATAACGGGTGGAAAGAAGATGGACAGAAGATGGTGTCGGGTGATCAACTCGACAATAGGTGATTTCAAGGAAACTCAAATCTTTGAGCTGTGAATATATTTGGGCATTCAAATCTCAAGATGACTTGTTGAATGGTTATTTTTCGAGCAGATACATTGCTGGCTATTGCTAGAGATTTCAAATATTCTATCCTCTAAATGTTCCTCTGATTTCTAATTGTTTGCTGCTTAACAAACCCTTTCATAAGCTTCCCTCACTAATTTTTCTTTTCCTTAATTTTGTGTTGGATTTGAAGCTGTTTTCAGTCGCAAAGGGCAGCCCCAGCCCCAGCTTCTTTCTATGCATATAGCTTGTGGTGTTGGAAATCAAGAGCGTGTTTAACATGATATTTAAATTATAATATTTTACTTTGAATTATAACTTAAAAGTTGTTTTTTATAAATAATTTATGAAAATAAAAATTAATTAAAATAACCATGAGTTATAAGCATTATTTGTAAAAAAATAATTCAAAATAACTCTTTTTAATAACAAAAAAAAATAGTATATAATCCACAAATTAAAGTTAAGATTTTATTGTTTTTTATTAAACCAAAGTTTTGAATCCAATTTATAACAAAATAAATAAATAAATAAATCGAAAGCTATTTTAACTAACATACTTAAAAAAAAATTAAAATTAAAATCAAAAGTAAAAAATATATTAAATCAATTTACAAAAATCGTATTTAATATAATCTAAATTTAACTATTACTTAAAATCTCGTTGTTGTCATCTTAATTGTGTATGCCTCATATTATATTTTAAATTAAAACATTTGTTATTCTTACCATAACAAATTTTATTGTGCAGCAAGACTCAAGTTATTATGCATCAAACTATTCTCCTATAACACAATCCTTTTTGAGGTGTAGAAAAGTTTAATATGATCCTTGAAATTTTTGTTTTCCAGATTTATTTAATCTTGTAGTTTTAAATTGTTACGATTCAATCTTAAAACTTTTTTTTAATCTTGTTTTCAGTTATTGAATGTTAAGGAGGGGAGGAGAATGTGGTCAAAAAAGAGGATTTGGTTTGTCAATAAAAAGACTAATTTTAATAAATTTATCTTGAATAATGGAGTTCGATAAAAATTATTTTGGTGTTTAATCATTCTAAAAAGTATATTAAACCCATAAATTTTTTATTCGGTTTGATTTTCACTATTTAGGTTAATTAGAAGATGTTTTTGGATTGAAAATTGAGTTTTCAAGATTACTAATAATTTTGGCGTTTAATCATCTTGTGTTTGCAGGATAAAACTTAAGTTTTGCAATCCAAAAACTATGACTTCATTTTATAGTTATCGAAAATGACTGAAAAATATTTCAACAAACAAAAACACGTTGAATACATAGATATAATTATTATAACCCACACTCTAGGAAGTTACGAGATTTTGTTTTTAAAAAAATCAATGTTTTTTGTGAATTTAAAAGGCTATGAATTATATACATATTTAAAATTCGAGATAGATATTAAGGGTTTTAAAGGTGATTACTGATATAATTTTGTATGCATACCAATCCAATTCGGAATAAAAGAAAAGGCAAATTTTGCCCGCGTTCGAGCAAGGCAGAATTCCAGAATCCATGTTGAGACAACGTCTACTAAATCTTTTGAGTTACTTGAGTCGTCTTGTCTGGGATAAATTACTACATACAAAGGCCTCGTTATTGTAAATTAATTTACACAATCATTTTAACTCATGCCATCTTCATTCATGTCAGGGAAATAAATGTTGTGTTGAATGTAATGAAAAATTGCTCCTTTATTAAAGAGTAATTATATACATAATAGGGGATATCAAAGTGAGCTATAGGTATACAATCCACAAACTATTAAAAAATAAATTAAAATAACCATAAGTTACAAGCATTATTTGTAAAAAAGATTCAAAATAACTATTTTTTATTAAGGAATTTAGTATACAATCCACAAACTAAAGTTAAGATTTTTTTTTTATTAAATCAAAGTTTTGAATCCAATTTATAACAAAAAAAATAAATAAATCAAAAGCTATTTTAACTAACATACTTGAAAAAATAATTTAAAATCAAAAGTAAAAAATATATTAAATCAATTTACAAAAGTCGTATCTCTCTCTTTTCATGGAGTTATGAGGTTCGGTTAAATGGATCGAGAAAGGGGTTGTTTCTGGTTTTGAGATTGAGAGATGGGGTCTTGGAAAGTGGCATGGCTGGTGGTTGTGTAGGTTATCATTGTGTGGATGGTTGCCAAAATTCAGTTGCCAGAGGAAATTAAATAATATTATGAAGCTTAATCATTAAACAACTTAATGTTGAAAGATATAAATGAAAAAAATAAATTAACCTGAGTTAACCCGCAACCATGGAAATCATGAAATCTTTGAACCGAGTTCAATTAAGATGTTCAATTCCCAAGCAATTTAATTTTAAAGAATAAAATCATGAAAAGAAAATATTAATTTATAAAACTTGCCAAAAAAAAGATAACAATAAAAAGAATGGGGATCAAATTTGATGAGAAAACATTCGATGGAGAATGAAATTGTAAAAAACAATGATCAGGATAACCAATAGGAAGGAAATGAAAAAAAAAGTATGAAAACCAATTTTTAATAAATCAAATGTTAAAGGATGAAATTGAAATAATTCAATTTTAAAAAAGATAAAGAAAAAAAAGTCAATTTGTGTTAACTTTTGAAACCGGTGACCCTGGTCCTGAACCCAAGATTAACCCTATAGATAGGAAAAAAATAGTTAACCCAGATTAATCCGCAAACCCCTTGATCATTGGCACAAGATTGGGATAACCCAATAGAAAAAAGAGAAAAAAAAGGTAGGAAGCCAATTTCAAATAAATTAAATATTGAATAATGAAATTGAAATAAATCAATTTAAAAAAGTATAAAAAAATAAAAGTCAGCCCATGTCAAACTTTGAAACTAGTGATTTTGGACATGAACCCGAGACTAATCCCATAAAAGGCAACTCATAAAAAATAATAAAGCAAATCTCTAAGAAAAAATGATCAAAATATAAAAAAATAGCTTTCAAAAAGGAAAAAGAAATAAGTTAACTCTAACAAGCCTCCTAAACCTAGTCTATTCTCTAAAACTCACAACCTATGAAATTCTTGAATCAGGTTCAATTAAGAAGCGTAATTTCCAATCAATTTAATTTTGAAGGATAAAATCATAAAAACAATCAATTTAAAAAACTTACTAAAGAAAAAAATATCAATAAAAAAATGAAAATTAAATTTGAAAGAATAAAAAAACCATGAATTATTTAAAAAGAATTATATAAAAAAATTAGGATAAAAAAGATAATAATAAAAAAATAAAGTTACAGGATTTAAAAATAAATTCAACGTTTTTTTTGTGAATTTACAACGGCTATGAATTATATATTTAAAAGCCGAGATAGAGATTAAGGGTTTTCAAGGTGAATATTGGTAAGACCGATATAATTCTGTATGCATACCAATCCGATTTGGAATAAAAGAAAAGGCAAATTTTGCCCGCGTTCAAGCAAAGCAGAATTCCAGAATCTATGTTAAAACAACGTTTACTAAATTTTTTGAAAAGAGCATGGTTGTGGTTATTTTTTAAAATATTTTTTATTTGAAAATATATTAAAATAATATTTTTTATTTTTAAAAAATTATTTTTGACATCAGTATATCAAAATGATTTAAAAACACCAAAAAAAATATTAATTTAAAGCAAATAAAAAGATAAAAAAATTTCAATTTTTTTTAAAAATATTTTTAAAACATAAAAATAAATAGTCATCTTATCGTTGGATAAAATTACTCATGTCTTCTTCATAAAGGTCAGAGAAATAAATATTGTGCTGAATGTAATGAAAAATTGCTTCTTTATTGAAGAGTTAGATACATCGGAGGGGGTATCATATTGAGCTATATGTAAAAAGTGCCTCAATAAATTCATTCATGATCTTAAATAACATTTAATTGATTTAAAAATGAAAAACTACCCCTAATTAATCTAAATTGATTATCAGGCCCTAAATTTTTTTTTTCAGCAAGATAAAAATACAAAAAACCCAAGTAGAACTCTTATCGTTAAATAAAATCCATTTATACTAAGAACAACGAGTTTCGTCATTAAAAAGTAGTCACTCGTTAATTTTTTCTCTCATTCATAGTTTTTCAATGAATTTTTCATCTTTTTTTCAAAATCAAAGACTAAATTATAAGTAAAATAAAGTTTTATATCAAAAAGTTTCAATTCAAAACTAAAAGCCCCAAAAATAAAATTTGTCAAAATCTCAATGCATAGAGGTGCAGACACAATTTGTACCATGGCTGAGCATAAAGTTATTGTCAGTGTTGTTGCCGAGATAAAATTGCAGAGTTCATTTTTTATAGATTTAGGGATTCGACTTCTACTCCTCTTTTTTATGATGTGATAATCTTGGGACTATATATCTCATAATGAATATGGTTTTTCCTGCTTGGATGAAATCGACTTCTACTTTGTCTGATATGGTAACCCGCAAAGAGCTCCAAGTTCAGTTTATAGCCTCTGATGATCAAATCCAATATGCTCACCAAACCTCTTTTGTTTACACGTTTTGCATTCCTTCATTCTAATAGAGAGATTCTAATAAAAATATTATTTTTTAAAATGTTTTTTTTTGAAAATATATTACAATAATATATTTTTTTTATTCTTAAAAATTTATTTTTAATTTTAGCATATGATCAAAAAAATACAAATAAAAAAATCAATTTTTGATTTTTGATTTTCTATAGAGAGGTTCTAGTAGAGATATATATTGTTTTTTTAAAAAACTTTTGTTTGGAAATATATTAAAATAATATATTTTTTATATTTTTTAAATTTATTTTTAACTTTAGCATATTAAAATGATAAAAAAATACACATAGAAAAAATCAATTTATAACCAAAAAAAAAAAAACTTTCAAAACTATGCAAAAGTCCACTTAAAATGCAGGGCAAACACCCCCTAAATTAAATGTGGTGCATTTTCCATAGTCAACTTGTATTGAGGTCCATTGAGCCCACATGACCGGCTACCTTAGTTTTCTCATTTATTAAGTTGTGTACAAGTTAACATACATTATTCCAATTACATGTCATTATATATATAGCAATAATGTTTTAACAAATATTAACAATTGTTTTTCATAATATTATATTTTTATTATTTTTTAAAAAGATATTATCAATTACATGTCATCAACATATTAAAATGATTTTAAAAAATTAATTTGAAGAAAAAAATCAATTTTTTTTAGTTATGTAACAAACATACTAGCTTATTTTTATTTTTTAAATGATTTTATTTTATCTAAGAAACTTAACTGCCTCATTGTTGTATGCGTTATTAATACCAAAATTTAAACATAGAAATCATATTTTTTGTTAGAATTAATATATAACTGTATAAGAACATAAATTTTGTGTTCAAATACTTAATTTAAGTAAAATTTCTTTAAAATTTTATTAATGTAATTTTTATTTTTATTTTTTACACAAAACTAATCATTAGGAGTTGTAATAACCTTTTTTCACAAAAATATAATTATTACTACTTTTATTCAACTTATCTCTAATTACGAAAAACTAAAACAGTAATATGTAAGTTTTAAAAAATATTTAATCCTATTTTTTTATTTTTTTCTATTTATAATCATATAAGTTGTTTATATGAGAGTGAAGAGTTTAAAATATAATATTGTTCTCTGATCAGATGGCCGCAGATGGGCTGCAAAACGACTTCTTACGAAGATTAGAATTTGTACATCATATGTTTCATATTAACAATTGTTCGCATTCCTTCAAAGATGAGAGCAGCTTCTAGTACAAGTACAGGGAGGAACAAATAATAAAAACACAAATGATCCATGTATATATGATTTGAATCCAAGGATCAATGCACCACTTGTTTATTAAATGAGTTGAAACTCTATTTGAAACTAGACAACAAATAACCTCGACCCTTACTTGCTAACTATAATAGCATGTTTACTCTCTAGTCTCTAACTAGTTTCGTTGCTCGCGATCCGCTGCAAGCATGAACTTGAGAACATTTTTTAAAAATAGTAAACGTAAATCCATAACATATAAAGTTGATCTGATTGAAAATTGATAGGACTAATGCGAATCATGTGACGATGATGGTAAAACTCCATCTATATATATAAAAAGATAGGTCATGAAGAACTCATTGACAATATCAGTAAACTTGGGTCAACGACCTTACCCTGAAATCGCTTAGCGGATTGCTTGCCCAGGTTGAGGTTCAAATTAAAGCGATTAATACTTGCTACGATTGACCTAATTGATTTGGCAGATCCAAAGGCAACACTAACTATCAGAAAAGGGTAAATGTCAAATGTGCGACCCTAATCATGGAAAAAAGACCACAACACGTTCACTCGGTTGGGTAACTATCCATTTCCTTTCCCTTCCCTTATTCTATCTGTTAGGATACTGGCATGCAAACCCGACAAGAAAAAAGGCAAGGGACAAGATAAAATGAGAAATGACACAAGAATTTACGTGGTTCACCCAATTTGGCTACGTCCACGGGCAAGTATAGAAGGATTTTACTAAGTAATGTGAAAATTACAACCTCTCTCTACTAATAGGAGAACAACTGAAATCTTTCTATTACTAGGAGAAAACACCTCACTTACTCTCTCACAAATACCTCACAATTTTGTGGGATCACTTTCCCTCTCTTACTCTCCTCTTCTTCTCTCTTGTGGTGTGTATTAAGGCTTGGATGCATTGCCTATTTATAGGCAAGCACCCATGCCTTTGTCTTACAAAAGACAAGTGGCACTAATTGGTGCTACAAGTGGCACCAATTAGTGCTGCAAGTAGCACTAATTGACATCAATTAGTGCTGCAAGTGGCACCAAATTGGTGCTTGCCTAGCTGGCTTCACATTTTCCCACTTGAAGACTTTGATGATTTAATCATGTCTTCATATTTGATCATTTGTGATTCTTCTATCCTTTGTATACTTGCCATCTTCATGCTGCTTACGTTTTAGCTAGGTCATAAGGGGATCTGCACAATACGTACTTGTCAGTGTTGACTGGTTTGGTCAAAGCATATGCTGGGGTTTTCTTTGTGTAAACCTTTTGAAAATCCACACTTCCACCTTCCACCACTTCGCAAACAAAGTGATATTAAACATCTATGTGTTTTGTTCTTGAAGGAAACACTAGATTCCTTGCAATATACAAAGCACTCTGACTATCACAATACAAAAGAATCTTCTCTTGTTTGTGCTCGAGCTCCTCCATAAGTTTCTTCATCCAAATTGCTTCTTTACAAGCTTGTGTAGCTGCCATATACTCAGCTTTTATTGTGGATAACGCTACAATAGTCTGAAGTTTAGAGACCCAGCTTACAACTCCTCCTGCAATTATGAACACATAGCCTGTAGTAGATTTTCTTTTCTCAACATCACCAGCAAAATCTGAATCAACATAACCTCTGACAGTAAATTCTGATCCTCCATAACATAATGCGACATCTGAGGTACCCTTGATGTATCTCAAGATCCTCTTAATAGTATTCCAATGCTCTCTACCACGATTTGCCATGTATCGACTAACTACTCTCACTGCTTGTGCAATGTCTGGTCTTGTACATATCATGACAAACATTAAACTCTCACTGCTGATGCATATGGTACTTGAGACATCTCCATCCTCTCTGCTTCATTGCTAGGAGACATACTTGAGGATAATTTGAAGTTAAATAAGGGGCTAACTTGAAAGAAGAGGCCTTTCCTCAGGTGGGATGAGATTTGGGGTGTAATTGAAGAGTTGGTGTCAAATTAGGGATTAAATTGAACATGTGGAATGAGATTTAGAACTTAATTGAAGAGTTATTATTGAATAAAGAACTAAAGTGAGCTAAAAGGGAAAGAAATGTTGATGCATGCAAAGCACATGCCAGCATGGGAGAAAGGCTATTGAATTCGAGCGATGCATATTTGGTCTCCTACTCCCTTTAAAGGTTATCGATTCCATTCTGTGCCACCTGAAATAGATAGTATATCTTGTATCATTTTAAAAAACAGAAAAAAGTGAGACAAATGTCATCTCACTTAAAATCTTAGCTCATTCTAAATTTCTTACCTAAATTCTAGATGAGTTGTGTCATAACCCAATTTTTGACATTTTTATTTTAATTATTTTATTTACTAAAAAAATGATGAAAAACAAGTAAAAATAAAATAAATGAAGAATGAATTAAAATTTGGGTTAAGGGCAACATGATTGGAAGTTTAAAGATTTAATTAAATTCTTGACTAGTTTAATTAATCAAATTAAGGGTTTAATTGGAGAATTGATAAGATTTGAGACTTAATTAAGCTTGGAATTAATTTAATTAATCAAATTAAGGATTTAATTGGAGAATTGATAAGATTTGAGACTTAATTAAGCTTGGAATTAATTTAATTAATCCAATCAGGGGCTTAATTGAAGAATTGATAAGTTTTAGACTTAATTGGACTTAGATTTAATTAAATTGATGAAATCAGGGACTTAATTGAAGAAATATCAAAGTTTGGAGTTTAATTGGGGTCCAAATTGCAAAACTTAAAATCCAAGGACTAGCTTGAAAATGGCGCCAAAATTCAGGGGTCTAATTACAATTTAACTAGGGGCTTAGTTGCAAAACTTTCAAACATTCAAGGGCCAAAATGCAAATGGCCATTTCACATCTCAAAACGGCGCCGTTTCAAGGGACACTGTTCATCTTCTTCAAACAAGAAACGGACACTGCACGATCCTCATTCCCTCATTACTCCTGCAAACGGTCGGTCACCTCATTATGTGGAGGTGACCGCATGGCATTCTCTGGCTCTATAAAAGCTAGAGAAAGGCCATGCACGCAAAAAAAAAAAAGAAAAACGGTGAGCGACCGAAAAGGGGAAAAACTAAGAGAAAAGGAGACCCAGAACAGAGGCAGGACCGAGGGACTGAAGGCGGAAAAAAAAATCCAGGAGACAGAGAGGGGGGGAAGACAAAAGAAACCACAGAACCGGAGAAGAAAGAAACCAAGGAAAAACTGGGGAAAAGAAGCTGAAACCCAAACGGAAAAAAAACCGGGGGGGAGAGGAGAAAATAAACTGACTTTCGTTCCTCTGTTTCTTCTCAAGGAAACAGAGGAGATTAAAGAAAAAAAAGCAACGAATAGAGGGAGGGAGATTATACAGAGGAGAGAGCAAACTTTGGCCAGCCACTGCACCTTCATCATCGTCTTCTTCCAGGCCAGTGTTAGCCGCGACTCTGGTTGCAACCCCTTCCCCCCGAACAGACAGACGCAAGGGCAACCAAAGGAAACAGAGAGAGGGGGAGACTGGGAACGAAAAAAACTGAGGGGACAGAAAAGCAGAGGAAAGCCACCGACGAGACCAAAACCATTGTTGCTATTGTCTTCGGTATTTCCAGAGCCAGGTAAGTAAGCTTCTCTTTCCCTGCTTTTCATTTTAATTCACTTCCTACTGTACATTCTAATTTTAATTCCTTTATCTGCTCATGCACGCGTGATTTAGTTCACGCGTGCTTCATGTTGCCCAGCCGGGTCACTGGCTTGGGCCAGTGACCGGGCCGGGCTAGCTGGGTCTAGCCCAGCCCATGTGGGCTGAGCTGGACCCAGCCCAAAAAAATAAAAAAACAAAAAAAACAGGAAAGTAAAAAAGGTAGAAAAAAAATAAAAAATATGTATGCATGAATAAAAATAATGTAAATTTATTGGTTTATTTACTGACGCCAGAGTCAGGAATAAAAATACCGGTTTAAATTTATATTATTTTTATTCGGTGTATTTTATTTTATTTAGCTAGAAAAATAAAAAAATATGTGCATGTGTAAAAATCAATTTATTTTTATTTATTTATTCACTGGCGCTAGAGTAGGGAATAAAAAATATTGATCTAATTTTTCATAGCTATGAATTTTTACCAACGCCAGAGTTGGAATTATTCGAGCTCGAATATTCACTGGCGCCAGAGTCAGGAATATTATAAACAAATCATCATAGCATAGGCGAATAAATGTTTAGCAATTTAAGACAAAACCAGCGATGCAGTCTGCCTCAGGCAGACCGTTTAAGGGGTGATAATATCTTCCTTTTTACGTAACCAATCCCGAGCCATAAAATCTCTGTTGACCAGTTAGGGTTCCTAGTGACCATAATACTAGGTGGCGACTCCTCAAACAAGACCGTTTTCCCCTAAAAGAACAAGATGCCAGAAATCTGTTCTTTTTCCATAATCAAGAGAATTATTTGTGGGCAGCCGCGATGTCGGGTGCGACAAGTTGTTTCGAGTTTTTTCCATATATTCTGTTCCATATTTTTTTTAATGAACTTATAATTGGTGTCGTTTTGAGTTAGGGATAAAAATCCATAATTCTCAAAACAGGTAGCCATGCACAGATCTTCATCTCTCTTTAATTTTCTGTTACCCATTTTCTGTATTCCCATCTTCCTTTCAATGAATCCAATTCATAACTAATTTGGGTGGCTTTTGTGTCACACTACTAGAATTAACAGTTTTATCGATGAAATTTTATGTCGGTATTTACACTAAAAACCCATTGATAAAACATTTACCAAAAGTTTTACGAACATAAACCATTTGTCAGTAATCTATTCATCGTTAAAAAAAAACCCGATGGTTTTATAGATAGAAATAATTTTGTAATTTTGTTCCAACCCTCTGTAAAATACCGATGGAAATAATTTTGTAATTTTATTCCAACCCTCTGTAAAATACCGATGGAAATAATTTGGTCATTGATGTAATAGTGTTGTGGTGGTATATGAAGTAAATTGTTCCTCTCGCCTTTGGAATATACTAAAATACCGATGGAAATAATTTGGTCATTGATGTAATAGTGTTGTGGTGGTATATGAAGTAAATTGTTCCTCTCGCCTTTGGAATATACCGACAGATTGTGTCTGTTGATATATCCGTTTGTAATAATAAAAAAAAATTAAAATCTTTTGAATAAGAAAACAAAATAATTAAAAAAATAAAATTGTATAAAATCAAAATATGTAAAAATAAGCTTGAATAATATAAAATCCAAATATTCATTACAAATTTATGTGTTCAAATAAAAATTAAACTATAACAATGGCGGCGCTGGAGGAGAAGGAGGAGGAGGCTGGTCGTTCCCGGGACCATACGACCAAAAAGGAGGGGCACACGTACCACCCATTTGTGATCTCATGTCCATGACCATTTGGCGGAGTTGTTCATAATCCGCCGAGAGTTGCTCATATTTTTGATAAGATGAGTCGTATATTGTTGCAAGGCCATGAACTTGTTAGACTGGGTGCTCGATACCGATTGGGAGTTCCAACGGTCGAGACACTACGAACCGCCCATAAGTTCTCGACCGTAGTATTGGAGATTTCGTCCACTAGATGATTTTGCCTCCATCAACAAATCTAAATCAAAATTCGGGTGGGTCAAAGGATTGCCCCCATATCTCTCCCACAACTAGCTGTTATATGTCTCCTGGAAATAAAAAATAAAATCATCAAATTCAATTTAAGAAAATGGTTGAACGAACATACTGACACGACCAAAAGATTGATGTCTTCTCCCAAGTGCTAGAGTGTCGAAGTAATAAATAACCCGGCAAGACCGGGGTCGAACCACCAGGAGGTTAATTGTATAAATTATAGATAACAATAATACAACAACAACAATAACAACAATAATAATAGTAGTGAAGAAGAAGAGGAAGAAGTTGATGAGAACGTTGAGATGGAAGATTAACGTAAGGATTAAACAATGATAACAACAAATGTCAAGGTTAGAGGATCCACTAATGGTATTTCAAACAAGTATAGTATAAACTCTTTTTATTCAATTGGAAACCACACACA